>Ga0075023_100000010_pt1 | contig 42245 bp, 47 predicted proteins | sample Str014_FD_71388 | JGI IMG/M metagenome (GOLD analysis project Ga0075023, IMG submission 71388) | Freshwater sediment microbial communities in response to fracking from Pennsylvania, USA - Straight Creek_MetaG_SC_2014 | ecosystem: Environmental > Aquatic > Freshwater > Creek > Sediment | place... | reverse complement strand
ACCCCGGCGAAGGCCGGGGCCGGGCTTTTCACGCACTGACAATCTCAGCACGAGGGGTGTTGGGAAATCTCGTCAACCCTCAGTACGCCTGATCAAATTAAATGCACTGTCACCGTAATCGTAATCAAATTAAATGCACTGTCACCGTAATCGAAATTAAATGCACTGTCACCGTAATCCACCGTAATCCGTAATCGTAATCTGCTGCCTGACTGCATAGCGCATCCGCAATCGAAGAATTTCTTGATTATCGGCTGTCGTTCGAATTTTGTTAATAATCCATTGACACTCAGTGGATTCAATCAATGTTCTCCTGCCCGAACCCCTACGCGATCCACCATGTCCTTTGGATGCCGACGCAGAAGTGCCTAAGTTTACGGTTTCCAACCCTCAAGCTCCGCATCCAAATGTTTGTATCCTTCGGGCATTCTGCTATTTCGGATGAGTTCCATCTCCGCTTCCGAAAACTCACTAAGCCCCACAACTTTGCGATCTCGAGTTTTCAATCGCTCAAATTCTTTGGCTTCAACCAGAACAAAACGATCGCGCCCGTGCTTAGTGATCATTAGAGGTTCAAAAAGTGCCTTGTCGGCCAAGGCGCCGAAATTCTTGATGAATTCCGCAGTAGTGACTTTCATCGCGCAGTTTCCTTATTATGTGTATAATACACATAATACTAGTTTTCAGACAAAATCAAGACGAACGCAGAAACTTGATAGTTGGGATAGTTGCTCTCCGGGTTCGCTGGCGAGGACATTTTCGGGTGTTGAGTGGTAATGAATTCGACGGGCCCCCCATAGATATGCGCTACATGTATCTCACATCGGAGAACCCTCCTTCGGAATTCGAGAATTCAGTCGCCGAATTTGTCGTTTTTATGCCGTAAGTTTTGCACCGACGCCACTCATAGGCTATCGCCCCAAAAAACCCAGCACCGCCGCCTTATATCCGCTGTCGCCCACCGCGTTCATATGATTGCGCCGGGGCAGCACCACACCTTGTGATCCGGGGATAATGCTGGTGAGTCCCTCAACATTGCCCGCCACTTCATCAAGCTCCCCCGCCACCACCAGAACCGGAACCGTGATCGCCGCCAGCGCCTCTTCCTTGATCTTGACGCGCGACGAGCGGATGCAGGCGGCCAGGGCGCGGCGATCGGATTTCGTTGAGTCCGCAAAGATGCGAAAACCCCGCGCGTCGCGGTCCGTCACATCGGCCAAAGTTGCGGCTTCCATGGCAAGCCCAATGGCCTCCGCCCCGCCGACACCGGTGATCATGCGCGACGCCAACCCGCCAAAGACGGCACAACGCACGCGCTCCGGATTTTGCATCGTCAGAAACGCAGCAATGCGCGCACCCATGGAATAGCCCATGACAGCGGCCTTGGCGATTCCGAGATGATCGAGCAGCCTTCGCGCATCATCTGCCATCATCGGCGCTGAATATTGCGCACTGCCATAAAGCTTCTCGCTTTCGCCGTGGCCGCGATTATCCAAGGCGATCACTTGATAGCCTGCCTCGGTCAGCACCTTCACCCAGCCCGTGTCGCGCCAATTGACAAAGCGATTTGAGGCAAAGCCGTGGATCAGCAGAATGGGCGGCCCCTGCCCCCAAACTTCATAAGCGATCTCCACCCCGGCTGAATTGAATTTTTGCATCCCACACGAATTATGCTAACTGGCGTGAAGTTGCAATTGATCGAGGATCTCATGGCTGCCACATCCACACCACATTTCCAAAATGCCATGGGCCTTGCCGTGATTGAAGTGGGTTCCAAGGAATTCATGTGCATCGGTGCCCTGCCGCCTTTTGACCATCCACACGTCTTCATCGACATGGGAATGAGTGCCGAAACCGTCTGCCCCTATTGTTCCACACTTTACAAGTTCAACGCCAAACTGGGCGCAGGCGCGGCCAAGCCCGCTGAAGCCATCTGGCATGATGATCAGGCCGCTGCCTGAGACATGAAATCCGCGCTTTCTCTCGCTGCGGCGCGGCGCATCGCCCTTCATTCCCAAGGGTTCGGTATCGCAAAAGCGGCAAAGGCTTCGGGTTGGGCCGCGCAGGACAAAGCCTTCAAGCGCCTGCATCTTTTGCAGATTGACAGCGTGAATGTGCTTTCACGTTCGCATTATCTGCCGCTGTTTTCGCGCCTTGGAAATTATGATCGCGCCCTGCTTGATCAACGCACCTTGGAAAAAACCAACCGAGCCGCTTTCGAATGCTGGGCCCATGAAGCAAGTCTGGTGCGCATGGAGCTGCACCCGCTGATGCGCTGGCGCATGAACCGTGCCCATAAGGGCGATGGCATCTATAAATCGATGCGCGATTTTGCCCATAGTGAAAAAGCCTATCTCAAAAACCTGTTGAAATTTGTGGGCACCCACGGCCCCACGGCACAAAGCGATTTACCTGACAAATCCAAAGGCCAAGGTGGCTGGTGGGGTTGGTCCAAGGGCAAGCTGGCGCTGGAAACCCTGTTTGCCCAGGGCCTGCTCACCACGTCAAAACGCGAAAAGTTTGAACGCTTTTATGATCTGCCCGAACGCGTGATCCCGGCGGATATTCTGGCTCTGCCGACGCCAACAGAACGCGACGCGATGCTCCAGCTGATGGACCTTTCCGGCCAAGCACTAGGCGTGGCTACGGCCTTTGATCTGAGAGATTATTTCCGCCTGCCCATCGCCGACGCCAAACAGGCGCTGGAGGATGCCGTAGACGCTAAAATCTTGCAGCCTGTAGCAGTCGAAGGCTGGAAACCCCAGGCCTATCTGCACCGCGCCGCCAAAATCCCCCGCAAACTTTCTGCCACAGCCCTTGTCACCCCTTTTGATCCCATCTGTTGGGAGCGCGACCGCACAGAAAGGCTGTTCAACTTTCACTATAGAATTGAAATCTATACCCCTGAACATAAACGTAAATTCGGCTATTATGTATTGCCATTCCTCATGGGCGAAACCTTCGCGGGCCGCGTGTGTTTAAAGGCTGACCGCGAAGCCGGAACCTTGCGTGCCAATGCCGTACACCATGAAGAATTTGTCGATGTAGACCAAGTGGCAGCGGGCATGGGCGATGAAATCAAGCGCATGGCGGCGTGGTTGGGCTTACCAAATGTTGAAGTTATGAAGTCAGGAAATTTGGCCAAGGCACTTCAAAACCACTTTTAAAATAGAACTGAGCGCAATTTGACTTTGCTTTTCAAATGCCTGAAATGATACCACCACCGCACAGGATCGTTTGATGTCACAAAAAACAAACCAGCCTGAAGAAACGCTTGATCCCGCAGACTGGGACGAGGTGCGCGCACTCGCGCATCAGATGATTGATCATTCTGTGGATCAGTTGAGCCAGTTGCGAGACAGGCCCGTTTGGCAACCGATGCCGGACGAGGTGCGCAAAGCTTTCAAGTCGCCCGTTCCCACAAAAGCAACGCCCTTGGCCGAAGTCTATCAGGAAATGCAGAAAAACCTGACCCCCTATCCCATGGGCAACACCCATCCGCGCTTTTGGGGTTGGTATATGGGCGCCAGCAATTTCACCGGAGCGCTAGGAGATTTTCTCGCCGCCATCAACGGCTCTAATTTGGGCGGCGGCAATACCTCAGCAACAGAGCTTGATCGCCAGGTTGTAAGCTGGCTCAAAGACCTCATGGGCTTTTCGGAGAGTGCCAGTGGAACTTTGACCAGCGGTGGCTCCATGGCCAATGCCATTGGCCTCAATCTTGCGCGCAATAAAATGGCGGGCGTTGACGTGCGCCGCGAAGGGGTAACGTCTTTGCCCCAGCCGTTGCGTTACTACGCCTCTGATCAATCCCACAGCAGCAGCCAAAAGGCCCTCGAATTGCTTGGCCTTGGCTCAAACAGTTTACGCCTTGTGCCAACCGACGCACAGCTCCGCATGGATTTGACCGAGCTGAAAAGCATGATCGCCGAAGACCGCGCCAACGGCCTTCGCCCAGCCTGTGTGATCGCCACGGCGGGAACCACCAACGCGGGTGCGATTGATGATAGCAACGCCATTGCAGCAATTTGCCAACGCGAAGGGCTATGGTTTCATGTCGATGGCTGCATCGGCGCTTTGCTCAAACTGTCGCCCCAACACAGCCGCTTGGTGGCAGGCATTGAGAAGGCAGATTCCTTGGCGCTCGATCTACACAAATGGCTCCACGCTCCATTTGAGGTGGGTTGCGCGCTTGTGCGCGATGCCAAGCAGCATTTCGCGGCCCTCAATTTACATGGCCCCTATCTCGAAGCCAAGCCGCGCGGCGTGAGTGCTGGCGAATTTCTGTTTGACTATAGCTATGAACTGACACGCGGATTCAAGGCGCTGAAAATCTGGATGTCGCTTAAGGAGCAAGGCACCGAAAAATTTGGCCGTCTCATCGATCAAAACATCGCCCAAGCCCACTATCTCACAAAACTGATCGAGGACGAACCCAAGTTGGAATTGATGGCACCAACGGTGATCAACATTGTCAGCTTCCGTTTTCGCGGCGCGGGCGGTGATGCGGCCAAATTGAAAAGCCTGAACAGCGAAATCATGCTTCGCCTTCAAGAGGAAGGCACCGCTGTTATAACCGACACGACCCTGCAGGGCCGCTATTGCCTGCGCGCCGCCATTGCCAATCACCGCACCAAGCGCGAGGATTTGGATTTGCTGGTGGCCGAAGTCATTCGTCTGGGCGAAGAGCTGCAGGCGGCGAACTAAAAAGCCCACAATCAAGCGGGCCATCAACTTTACTTTGCCGCACCCTTTTTAATCATTTCCCAAAATTCTTCACGGCCGTTGGTTTGCGGGAAAGCTTCGGTGGGAACGGGCATGCCGAGGAACTTGCACAGTGGGTCCCAGCCTTGCTTGACTTCATAAACCAACAAACGGTTTGCTGGAATTGCGGCCTTGACTGCATCATTATGAGCCATGAACGCTTTGGTTAGATCGGCCATCGAAAGACCATTTGGCAGACCCGATTTACTGATCGCAGCAAGACCCATTTTTATCCAAGCTTGCATGTGGGGCGGTGCGCCGTGGCTGCCATCCATAAATTTATAGATTGTTTCCGAAAAGCTGGCAGTCCAACTTTCGGGGCTGCGCACAGTGAGAATGAATTTTGCGTCAGAATAGGACTTGCTCAACTCATTATAAAAAGCTGCTGTCGGCCAATCCACCGCGCTGTTGTAGCCTTTATAGATTGCCACCCAATCAGGGTGCCCATCAACCGCAGCCTGCCACAAGGGCACCTGCACAGGCATATTCATGATCACCTCTTCCATATGGTGACACGGCCCAACGCCCAACACATTGAGCGCAAGCCTCAGTGAGTTTGTTCCCGTGCGGCCAAGCCCCGCGCCAATTACTTTTAATGTCATGATGTGAGTTTCCCGTGCTGCCTCCACCCCCAAAATCAGGTTGTCGCAAAAACTAAATCAAGTCCACAGATTTACTTTTTCTTTGGCTTTTTCGGTTTTGGCAAAGGCACTTCGCTTTCCGTTTTGCGGATCAGTTCGCAAAGCCAATCGCCATCATCCCAAAGATCACCAGCAATTAAAAACGAAGCCTTGGCACCGGGATAGGCAAAGTCATCAACGGGATCGCAGATCAACGCCCTGCCCGCGTTGGTGGGTTTTACAAAAAGCTGATCATCGCAAATCAACGCCACAACTTTCGGGCCAACATACAAAGCAAATTCGCCAAACATCTTGCGCGCCGAAACACCCTGGAGGCTGCCAAGCTGTTCGAGAAGAAAATCAACGGTATCTTGCCGTGTTGCCATACGATGTCTCCAAACTTACACGCGTGTCCAAGCCCCAATTTCTGAACGTCCAAGCACAGTGCTTCTCTTTGCAACCACTTCCTCGAATACGCGTTCAAACAAGTTTTCCAATCCGATTTCGGCGCGTGTGGCAACGGCGAGCCGCTCCATATCCGGCGCAAGCGTTTCAACCAGATCAGTCACCAAATGCACAACGTCGTTGCATCCCGCGCCTGCGCCAATGACGGATTCGAGCCGCAGCGTCGGTGCTTTCAGCCCCGCCGCTGAAAAGACCGATGCCAGCTTCACACCCATGCTTGTTTCGGCCCCGAGGCGCTTGATGGTTTCTGCACACCACTTGCAGCACAAGTCATAGCCGGTGGCTGGTGGCGACGACCGTGCTCCCTGCCAATCAAGCTCGTGAAAGACCATGACCCCGCCCGGGCGCAAAAGCCTCGCCAACTTCGCAAGTGAGGCGGCAGGATCGGGCAGAAACTGGAGAACATAGCGCCCCACGACAGCATCAAATGGCTGTTCAAATTTCATCTCCGCTGGGTCTCCCTCAATGAACGACAAATTGTGGAACCCATTTTCGTAGACGCGCGACTTTGCGACAGCGATGGCCGCTTCGGCCTTGTCTGTTCCCACAACTTCACCATCATCGCCCACAATCCGCGCGGCGAGCATGGCGACATCGCCGGCACCACTGCCCACATCAAGAACCCGCATCCTGGCGGCCAACCCTGCTTCGCGGAAGAACCGATCGGTAATCGGATCAATCAGCCGCGCCTGTGTAGCCAATCGCCTGAGTTCACCAGAAGTGTGACCAAGGGCATATGAGTCAGGCATGGAAGACCTCCCGTGGGATGTGGCTCAATCAGCTATAAGGCAGTTTTTCTCGACATCAATCCGCATTCTTATTTCTTCAAAACATGGGCTTTAAGCGGTTGATCCAAGGCGATCTGAGAGTCAGCGGTTCGGATTGAAAACCGATCCAGCGCCGCAATCACATCATCTCTTCGCTGATCAGCCGCAGCTTGGCGTGCGGGGTCCACCGCAACGACGCGCTGGAGGAACTGGTCAACGTCATCAAAGACCTCGCGCCTCGTGAAGGTGATCAGATCTTTGAGTTGGAATACGCCAGCGCGGATCGTTTCTTCAACAGCGTTCTGCGCATGGAGCCTGATTTCCGTTTCATCTTCCACGGGCCGCAACGCTTCAAAAAAACTCCCCTCCGCCAAAGGTTCAACAACAATCAGAAAGCCATTGTTTTCGAGAACCCGCGTACTTTCGCGCAATGCGTCCAACATCATCGCAACAGGCACATGGTGCAAAGCATTGATGAAAACAATAATGTTGAAAGACGAATTTTCGAATGGCAAAGATTGCGCGCCGCTTTCGATAAACTGAGACTCTGGAACCGAAATCCGCGCCTGCCGCACGGCCTCGAGGTGAGGGTCAACCCCGACGACCTCTGCCCCATCTTGTGCCAAAAGCTTTGCAAACCGACCATCGCCACAACCCACATCCAAAATCCGACAGCCGGTAAGATCGGGGATGACAGATTTCACAATTTTTAGCGGACTATCGATCATTCAGAACAATCCATTTTTCGAAACTGGCTTCCTTTGCCTGTTGCGCGATGTGCTGCGGAAAGTTCACGATCAGAGCACCTCGAAAACATCATATCCTGGACCCGAGGAGGTCCTCCAGCCGCTGCCGACGACAACCAGCGTGTTGAGGCGCGCCAGTTTGGGCGATGCTGTCTCGAAAGAACCTGACACGCGGTAGTAATAACTGTCAGCGTCGACGCTCTCTCCACGCGCGACCTTCGCGAGCACTTCTGGTGGGCCACTGCGAAAGCCTTGGTAAGCCAGGATAAGCAGATCGCCGTCATTGGAGCGCAGTGGAACGCTCACATTGATACGGAACCAGCAACCGGCTGTATCCTCCGTGATCCAGTCGGTGCCGCCGGGCAGCACGATCCCGGACAGCCGTGGCCCCTCAAAGGTACCGCCCGCAATGGGCGCGACGCGGCGGTTGCCAAAGGGCGTCGGACCCACGACATGGTGGGCACCAACATCCAGAGCAAGACGGAACATGAACTTCGTGCGGATCTCGGTCATGGAGTGCTTATCTTTGGATGCGTGACAAAAGTTTCGTTTTCTGACTTACGTACCAATCTCTTGTTGAGGAAAGCACGTCCAGAATGAGACTTCAAATAGGTTTCAAACTCATAGGCACGGGTTTTGTCTGGAAAGCCAATATAGAATTCCAGCTCCCAAGGAAGATATTTGGCGGTGTGTTTTGATTTGCCTGCGTTGTGATCATGTATCCGCTGGTTCAAATCTTCAGTTGCCCCGCAGTAGGTCTGAGCGGGCTCTGATATACTGCGGATGTAATAGACATAGTACATCAATGATCCACCAGTCCCGCTTCGCTGCGCTACGCCGGACAGTCTTCGCCCGTTTGTCTCCACCCGGCTGCGCCGGGCGTAGCCCAACGGGCGAAGCCTGGTGCGGGCGGCCGGACTCGAACCGGCACGGGATTGCTCCCAACGGATTTTAAGTCCGTTGCGGCTACCATTACGCCACGCCCGCACATGTCAGGCTCTTAGTGTAAGCAACGGCTGTTTGACAAGCGCAGGCCGCGTTAAGCCGTCGTGTCCTTGCTGATCGGCGGCATGAAATGCAGACCCATGTCCCATGGCAGATAGATCCACGTGTCCTGACTCACTTCGGTGATGAATGTGTCGACCAGCGGCCGCCCCTGCGGCTTGGCATAAACAGTGGCGATATGCGCCTTGGGCATCATCTCACGCACCACTTTGGCAGTCTTTCCGGTGTCCACCAGATCATCGACGATGACAACGCCAGCACCCTGATCATCACCAATGATCGACGCGGCCACCGTTTTCAAAACGGAAACCTCGCCCTGTTTATCATATTCATAAGATGCGATTCCCACCGTATCGATGATCCGAATCCCCAACTCACGCGCCACAATGGCAGCAGGCACCAGGCCACCGCGTGTAATTGCAACCACAGCACGAAATGTTCCAGATGAACTCAATCTCCATGCGAGTGCACGGGCATCACGGTGAAACTGATCCCAGGAAACCGGGAAGTTCTTTTGCCATTTTTCGTCCATATCGACCCCTTTTCACAATATTCATGCGCAATCTGCTTCTTAAGCGCGATCGCCAAGCAAAGATCAACACTGTCTTCACCTTTTCCCGCGAAGATAGGCTTTGGTATAGGACTTTGGGGAATAAAGATGATTGACGCGCTTGTCGCCGCTTTCGAATTGGCCAATGTGGACAGCATGGTGGTGCGCCTCCCTGATGCTGAAGTCAGGGAAGTATCAACGGCCCTCCTGCAAAAGTGGAATTGTCAACGCGGTGATATTGTCGGCAAGCCCCTGATGAAATTCGGCACTGCCACACTTTCTGCCCGCCACCTGCCGCCCGATCCGCGCCAACCGGGCCAATCTGTGATTGAAGTCACCTATGCCCCACCTTTGGGCTCTCATGTTAAATCCATTTTCCGCGCTCAAACTTTTACCCATAGCCAAGGCAGCGAAATGCTCCTCGTTGGCCAACAGAATTCAGCCGAACAAGTCGAAGAAGCCAATGTCAATGAACGCCGCCTCAATCTGGCTTTGCGTTCGGGCGGCTATGCCTTGTGGGACCACGACTATGAAACTGGCGAGACTTATAACTCGCCAGAAATGGTTGAAATTTTCGGAGGCAAGGTGGGTGACAAGCCGCTGAGCTATCAATCCTTCAACGGCCTCATCCACCCCGATGACGCTGGCAACACGATCGACGACAAGATCAAGACCGCACCCTTTGGCACCGATATTTTCCAAACCCGCTACCGCGTCAAAACACGCTCTGGCAAATATGCCTGGATCGAGTGCCTCGCTGGCTTGGTGCGTGACACCTCAACCGGCCGCCCCAAGAAATGCGTCGGCCTGTGCCGCAACGTCGACAATGAAATGTTGACGCTGGACCGTTTGAAGAACTCCGAGCTGATGTTAAAGCGCACCCAAGCCGTCTCTCATATCGGTTCGTTCAAACTGCGCATCGAAAGTGGCGTCTCGCGCCTCACCGCTGAACTTGCCGCCATGATTGGTCTGGCAGATGCGATGATCCACCCCAATCTCGAAACCCTGATCAAGATGATCGAGCCGGGGGACCGCGAAAAATTCAACGAAGGCCTCGAACTGGCCAAGCTTGGCAAGCAGGTGAAGAATCTCGAAATTGCGGTGAAAACCAAAAAGGGCGATCTGGAATGGTTCGCCGTCACCATGGAACCAGAACGCAACCCGGCGAGCGAAATCGAAAATATTTTCGGCGCCTGCCAACAGGTGACCGAACGCAAAGCACTCGAAAACAAATTCCATCAAGCCCAGAAAATGGAAGCTGTAGGCCAATTGACTGGCGGCATTGCCCATGATTTCAACAACCTCCTGATGGTGGTGATGGGCAATCTTCAGCTCGTCGAACAATTGGTCAAGGGCGATGAACGCGCCCTCAAACGCATCCGCGCCGCCATTGAGGCCGCCGATAAAGGCTCAGACCTAACGCGCCGGATGCTCGCCTATTCCCGCCAGCAAACTTTGCAAAACCGCGAGATCGCGGTGAACGATCTGCTCAACTCAATGCAGGATATGTTGCAACAGGCCGCAACGGCCAACATCGATGTCGAATTCCGCCCCGGTGCCGAGATGTGGTCCGTCAAAGCCGATAAGACCATGCTGGAAACCGCCGTTCTCAACCTTGCCATCAACGCACGCGACGCCATGGCCGAAAGAGGTGGCAAGCTGATCATCGCCAGCGCCAACCGCGTGTTAGACCGCGCCTATACGGAAGCCCATGAAGATGTCACCCCGGGCGACTACGTTGAAATCAGCGTGGTTGATACAGGCACAGGCATCGCGCCCGAGAACATCGAAAAAGTTTTCCAGCCCTTCTTCACCACCAAGGGGCCAGAAGCAGGGTCTGGCCTTGGCCTTTCGATGATCTATGGTTTCGTCAAACAGTCGGGCGGCCATGTTCATATCGAGTCAACGCTGGGCGTCGGTACATCTGTCAAAATCTATTTGCCGCGCTTTAAATCGCAAGCTGCTCCAGTTGCACCCCAAAAGCCAAGCGAGATCCGCGAACACGTGGCTCAGGAAATGAGCATTGCGCGTGAAGCAGTCAGCGCCCAGCCTGCACGCAAGCTCAAGGTCTTGGTTGTGGAAGACAACAACTCGGTGCGCGAAGTGGCCGCCGCGATGATAGAAGAAATGGGCTTTGAAGCGATCACCGCCATCAATGGCCCTGAAGGCTTGAAAGCCATCGAGACGATGCCCGATATTGATCTCGTTCTCTCAGATGTGATCATGGCGGGCGGCATGAATGGGCCAGAATTGGCGATGAAGGCCATGAAAGTGCGCCCCGAACTGCGCATCCTGTTCATGTCTGGCTATGCGCCGGGTTCTGTGCGCCAGATGCAGGACTTGCCCGACACCATCGAACTGGTGAACAAGCCCTTCACCCGCAATGACTTGACCGAAAAAGTAAAACGCGCACTTGCCATTGATCACGCAGCGTGAGCCTGCCAACCCTTCGGCCGCCGCATTTTTGACGTGACTATTTCCCCTTAACCCACGGGGCTTTCTTGTTTTTGAAATCCCCGCCTTTGAATTTGGCTTTGTCTTTGAACTTCGGCTTGTCCGTGAAAGATTTCTTGCCTTCATAGCTTGGCTTTGCATCAGCGCTGTGCGGCTTTTTATCTTCGTATCGCTCTTTGCCCTCGCTGCGCTCAAAGCTGCGCTTGCGCTCAGACTTGGGCGCTTGTGCCGGCATTGCGCCTTCGAGCCGTGAGATTGTCACATCATCCTTGTCAGCAATGAGCATGGCCGCAGCAAATTTCTCCGCCATATGATTGGCAATTTCAAAACGTGTTTCATTCTCATTGATGCGAATGGCGCCAATGTCAGGTTTAGTGACATGGCCTCTGCGACAGATCATCGGCAGCAGCCATTTTGGATCGGCATTATTTTTGCGGCCGATGTCCAAGCGGAACCAGGTGAAGGCGCTCGGGCCAGAGTCTGAATGTTCTTTGCGGCGCAAAGGTTTGGCTTCACGAAATTCATTGCGAGACCCACGATTATCACCAGGGCCAGGATCAAACACATCTTCAGCCGCTGGCAGGCGCGAGCGATAAATCCGAACGAGAGCCGCCGCAATTTCTTCCGGCTGACGATTGGCCAGAACGGCCCGGGCCATTTCCAAATCTTCTTCGGAATTCACCGCAGTGAGAATAGGGTCTTGCAACATGCGCTGCTGATCGAGTTTGCGAATGTCCTCAGCTTGCGGTGGGCCGCTCCAGATCGGGCTGACCTTGGCGGTGGCCAACATTTGCTCGGCCTTCCTGCGGCGTGACAGGGGCACCAGCAAAACTGAAACACCTTTGCGGCCTGCACGACCGGTGCGGCCAGAGCGATGCTGCAAGGTTTCTGCATCATTGGGCAGATCAGCATGGATCACCAAGTTCAAATTCGGAAGATCAATGCCGCGCGCCGCCACATCCGTTGCCACACAAACACGCGCCCGGCCATCACGCAAGGCTTGTAAAGCATGATTGCGCTCAGCCTGGCTCAACTCACCAGAAAGATTGACTGCTGCAAAGCCGCGCTCAGATAGCGTCGCATGAAGATGGCGCACATGATCACGCGTGTTGCAGAAAACGATGGCGGATTGTGATTCAACAAAACGCAACACGTTGACAACGGCATGTTCCACTTCATTGGGAGCCACCCGCATCGCACGATATTCAATATCGGCATGGGCGCGCTCCGAGCCTTTGGCCTCTATACGCAGCGCATCGCGTTGATATTTTTTGGCCAGCAAAGCAATGGGCTTTGGCATGGTGGCCGAAAACATCAAAGTCTGGCGTGTCTTGGGCGTAGCTTCGAGAATAAATTCGAGATCCTCACGGAAGCCCAGATCCAACATCTCATCGGCTTCGTCGAGCACCACGGCTTTGAGATCATTGATCTTGAGGGCACCACGTTCGAGGTGGTCACGCAAGCGACCTGGTGTGCCAACGATGATATGGGCTCCATCATGCAGGCGGCGGCGTTCGCGGTTAGGATCCATCCCCCCGACGCAAGAGAGAATGCGCGCGCCCGTATAGGCATAGAGCCAGCCAAGTTCGCGCTCAACCTGCATGGCCAATTCACGCGTGGGGGCTACGATCAGCGCCAGCGGATCAGCTTCATTTTCAAAGCGAAGATTTTCACCCAGCAAGGTTGTTGCAATGGCCAGACCGTAAGCTACGGTTTTGCCAGATCCCGTTTGCGCTGAAACCACCATATCGCGCCCTTGTGCCCGCGCCTCAAGAACAGCGAGTTGAACCGCAGTCGGGTCTTCATATTTGCGCTCGGTTAAAGCACGGGCAATGGGCGGTGGTGTGATCGGAAATGGCATGGAAACTTCTTTTCAAAAAGCGATTGAACGGCGGCCTTATAGGAGTTGCTCCAGAAACACCATGGTCCCGAGTACAAATGAACTTTCAAAACGTTTTGTAGCCCGTGCCCAACTGTCAGAAATGCGTAACGCCCTAAATGAAATATGTGGCAATCTGGGATAGCGCGCTGGTTGGTAACGATCAGGCGTAGCGTTAACTATCCCGGAGAGGCGTATCATGGCCAAGGCAAAAAAGAAGCTGCTGCCCAAAGATTTTGAAGTTCTATTGAAACAGGGCGATCTTGAATCGCTCAAAGTCGTATTTGAGACATGCGAAGTTGATGCGCGCGGTGGTGTTTTCGGGCAAACCGCACTTGCATTCAACGACTGCCCCGACCAACTGGCGCGCTGGCTTGTTATAAATGGTGCCGATCTCTCGGCAGGTGACGGTTACGGAGATACGCCGCTGCATTCGCGGGCAAGGCATTGGCAGGGTCGTATTGAAATTTTGTTGGAGCTCGGTGCAGATATTCATCATGGTGAAAATCTACGTGGTACACCACTGCACAGCGCGGCAGGATCATATATCGTAAACACGGCACGCGTGCTGATTGACCATGGCGCCCGCGTTGATGCTCTGAACAGCGAAAAGCAAACGCCGATGGCCTATGCGTTGCAACGATGTAATAACACAGACATCGTGGCTATGGCGCAACTTGCTGATTTGTTCCTGCGGTCAAGTGAAAGGGTACCAACGAAAAAGAAATCCTTCGTAAGGTCTCTCTTTGGCTCCGGTAAAACACAAGAGATAAAGACCACGCCAGAACTCAAGGCATTCGTCACGCGCATAGGCACGAACTTTGAATTTCATCGGAGCAATTTCAATTCTGAGCACTTGGCCGCAACAAGCGCCGCATTGGACAGATTGTACATTCTATTCGACGTATCGCCAGTTCCACACCGCGCCATGCACGATCGCAAATCACCAATCATCGCTAAGTCAGTGCGCTGGCAAGATCGCCACCAAGAACTGTGGGAACTGCTTGTCCCTTCGAGCGGGGCCTCTGAAACTGTTCAGGGCGAAGTTGTCAGAATTTCAGGTAAAATTCGAAACGAACTCGAAGGTAACGGTGGCATCAATTGGGATGTCGGGTTCCGAAAAATGGCGGACGCCTTCCTCCTGCATATCAGCTCCGGCATCTCCCTTCCCCCAACTGAGGTGGTCCAAGCCCGCGCACTTGTCGCAGAGGTCAAGAAAAAAAGAGGCGACACAGGCCGCCTGTGTGAACTGGCTGTAAATTGGGTTGCGTTGAATCCGAAACCAGCAAAACTTCCCCCACCTGACTATGCGCGTTGAACGATGCCCGTTGGGCCGCGTCGGTCTATGAGTGTCAAATCTGACAGGTTTCATCAGTCTCTGTTGCTGGTACAAATGCAGACTTTAAATCTGCCGCGCAGCCATACTCGCGTCACGATTGACCAAAGCCCAAGCGCCTGACAGAATAGCCTGATGACCAAGACCGAAACTCACCCGACCATCAAGCTCCACGGCCAGCAGGGCTTTGCCGCCATGCGCAAGGCTGGCCAGTTGACCGCGCAGGCGCTGGATGACGTGACCCCGCTGGTCCGCGAAGGCACGACCACGCTCGAAATTGATGATTTTTTCATGGCCTTTGCCGCCAAGCACAAAGCCCTGCCCGCAACGCTTAACTATCGCGGCTATCGCAAGGCCTGTTGCACCTCGATCAACCACGTCGTCTGCCATGGCATTCCCAATGACAAGCCTTTGCGCAGTGGCGACATTGTCAATGTGGACCTGACCTTGATCGTCGATGGCTGGCATGGCGACAGCAGCCGCATGTATAATATCGGTGATGTGCCCCGCGCCGCCGAACGCTTGGTTGCGGTCACCTATGAATGCCTGATGCGCGGCATTGCCGCCGTCAGGCCCGGCGCACATTTGGGCGATGTGGGCCACGCCATTCAATCCTACGCCGAGGCCGAGCGCTGCTCTGTGGTGCGCGATTTCTGCGGCCATGGCTTGGGCCAGGTGTTTCATGATCATCCCAATGTTTTGCATTATGGCAAGCCCGGCGAAGGCGTGCTGTTGAAACCCGGCATGATTTTTACGGTTGAGCCGATGATCAATCTCGGCAAGGCGCACGTGAAAATCTTGAGCGATGGCTGGACGGCAGTGACGCGTGACAAATCCCTCTCGGCGCAGTTTGAACACACCGTGGGTGTAACTGAAACCGGCGTTGAAATTTTCACCACCTCACCAGCGGGTCTGAACCAACCGCCCTACCGCGTGTGATATGCCAAAGGGCCTCGAGGAAAAACCCACCGCGGCCCCACATTCCGAGGCCAGAGGCCTTGAGGATTTTTCATCCGCCATCACCTATCACGGCCACCGCGAAAGATTGCGCGAACGCTTCCGTGTGGGCGGCCCGCAGGCTTTGCCGGATTATGAATTGCTGGAGATGGTGTTATTCAGGGCCATCAAGCGGGGCGACACCAAACCCTTGGCCAAGGCGTTGCTCGCCCGCTTTGGCTCCTTCGCCGAAGTGATCAGTGCGGCACCAGAACGCTTGGCAGAGATCAAGGGCGTGGGCCCTGCCATCATCAGCGACTTGAAGCTCATCCAAGCCGCCGCTTTGCGCCTGTCGCGCGAAGCTGTGATCAATCGCCCGATGCTTGGATCTTGGAACGCCATCATCGATTATTGCCGCGCCGCCATGGCCTATGAAGAGACTGAAAGCTTTCGCCTGCTGTTTGTCGATAAGAAAAACCAGTTGATCGCCGATGAAGTCCAACAGCGCGGCACCGTGGATCACACACCCGTTTATGCCCGCCAAGTGATCAAGCGCGCGCTGGAACTTTCTGCCTCAGCCATCATCATGGTGCATAACCATCCATCAGGCGATCCCACGCCGTCACTGGCGGATATAGATATGACCAAGCGCATTATCAGCGCCGGCGACAAGCTGGGCATCTTGGTGCATGACCACATCATCATCGCCCGCAGTGGCCACGTGAGCCTCAGGAATTTGCAAGTGCTTTAGACTCTGATCACCTTCAACCGATCGACCCACAATCCGTCATCCCGGCGAAGGCCTGGATTGAGCTTTGGCCTCGTTCATTGCAAAAAGCCCGGCCCCGGCCTTCGCCGGGATGACGCAGTTTGGCTAAACGATTTGTCGATTGACCATTCAAAAACCTAACCCTCCGCTGCCCGCACTTTTTTCAAAGCCTCCGGCGTATCCGCATCGAGCATAATACCCTCATGCTCAATAGCGATTTCCACAACAGCGTCGCGGTGCTGTTCCAGCAATCCGCGCGCACCACGATCTCCGCTCAACTGTTGCATCGCATTAAAATAATCATGGCCCCACAGAACCGGGTTGCCCAATTTGCGGCCCAGTGCCGGGGCAATCAGCGTTCGCCCTTCTTCCAAATCAAAAGCCGCCGTCATGCGTTTCAGATCCGCCGCACGCACCAGCGGCATGTCGCCCAAACACACAAAGGCGGCATCAAAATCTTTGACGGCATCTATTCCACTGCGAACCGAAGTGGCCAAGCCTTGTGCATAGTCAACATTATGTACAAATCGCACGGCCTTGCCTTGGAGAGAGGCTTCAACTTCACGGGCCATATGCCCGGTGACCACCACAACCGCGTCCACCCCCGAAGCCAGGACTTGCGCCACGGTCTGAGCCAGCAACGGTTTGCCATGAAGCTCTGCCAGAAGCTTATTGGAGCCCATCCGGCTCGAAAGCCCGGCAGCCAGAACGACAGCTGCAATGCGTGGGCGCGAGGGTGCCCTGTTGCCGCCTTCACGGGGTTGTGGGCGCGAGCTGATTTCAGCGAGCAAACCGCCTGCCCCCATCGCCATAACATCCTCACGCGAAACCTCAAGCCCCGCGCATAAACGATTGAGAACCCAATCAAATCCATTGACTTTGGGTGAGCGCGCACAACTCGGCACACCGAGCACCGGCACTTTGCCCAGTCGCCCCAGCATCAGCAGATTGCCGGGGTCCACGGGCATTCCAAGATGCAGAACTTTGCCCTTGGCAGCTTTGAGTGCCGCTGGCACCACATCGGCCCGGTCCACGATGGCCGAAGCCCCAAAGACCAGAATGGGCGAGAAGCCCTTGGCCTTCATCTCGGCGATGCAGGCCGCCGTCGCCGCCGTTTCATGTGCCACCACTGCGACAGCCGCCAAACCTGATCCCATCCGCGCCAGGCGCTCAGCAATCGCGGTTTCTGACTTGGTGATGAGGGAAGCCTTGGTGGCAGGCGTATGGGTGATCACCAGCCCGACGCGCTGCGCCTTGAAAGCCGCAACACGCACCAGCGTCTTGCCCTTGAGCAGCGTCAGAACTTTCTTGAGCGCCGCAGCAGGCGCAGCAAAGGGAATAATTTTGACGGTGGCCAACATCTGCCGCGCCGTAACTACATCATGCGATTTCAATGTGGCGATCGTGATTGCCTCATGCACCCGGTTGATCTTGGAGAGCAACGCCTCATCGACAATGATCAGGCCAGCCGCTTCAGCATGCAAATTGGCCCGGCCGGTGAATGGCGCTTGCGCCGCAGCGCCGGGCCCACAGATGGCTTGGGCAATGGCGGCAGCGGCTTGGTCTTCCGGCACATCAACCTTGGTAAGACGCACGGCGGTGACTTCAACAATGCCCTGGTCTTTCAGGCGTGCGATGTCATCCAAGGTCAAGACGCGGCCTTTCTTCAAGCCGCCTGCCGAATGGGCGAGAATGGCACCCAAAGCTTTTTCAACGCGCAGGGGGCCGAATTTCATGTCAAACCAACGCGCAGCGCCTTGGTCATTTCAGCCATGATGGAAATCGCGATTTCAGCAGCGCCCACAGCACCGATGGCAAGGCCAATCGGCCCCGAAATTCGCAGCAGTGCGGCGGCATCAAAACCCGCCGCGCGCAAACGCTCCTGGCGCCCCGCTTGGGTTTTCTTCGAACCCAAGGCACCGATATAAAACACCTCTGACTGCAACGCCAAATGCAACGCTGGGTCATCAATCTTCGGGTCATGCGTGAGCGCCATAAACCCGGTGCGTAAGTCCAAACCAAACTTCGGCAACACATCCTGTGGCCAATCCGCCAGCAGCGTCACGCCCGGAAATCTTGCCCCCGTCGCAAAGGCCCCACGCGGGTCAATCACCGTCACGTCATAGCCACAAGCTTGCGCGACGGGGATCACACTTTGGGCAATCATAACCGCACCAATGATCACGAGACGCAAAGGCGGATTGTGAATGGCAATGAAATCGTCGCCCTCCATGCCAGACTTGTCGAACCGAAACGCCTTGTCCAAAGCCGAATCCACTGCGGCCTCGGCGCGGAGAACCAAGCGCTGTGTGCCCGTCTTGGTGTTAGTCACAACCGCAACAGCGCGCCGCGCCTGCTTGGCCTCAATCACCGTGTTGAGGAGTTCAAGATTCACGCGACCGCCTCAACATAAATCTTGATGCGCCCGCCACAGGCCAGCCCCACGCGCCAAGCAGTTTCATCAGCCACCCCAAATTCCAACACCTTGTGCCCGCCCGCAGCAATCAAATCCTGCGCTTGCGAAATCACTTCGCCCTCCACACAGCCACCAGAAACAGCGCCTTCAAAATTGCCATCACCATCGACAACCAACTGGCTGCCCACGGGCTGTGGCGCCGAACCCCAGGTTTCCACCACGGTGGCCAGTGCTACACCTTTGCCACTTGCTTTCCACGCGCGTGCTTTTTCCAAAATATCCATCACATCGTCTCCAACCACTTTTGCGCATCATGCGACGCGGTGGCCCGCCCCGCAAGGCTTCGCGCCAAATCAGCAAGCGAGTCCAAACTATGCACCGGGCGAAACTCATCGACATGCGGCATGATCGCACGAATGCCCGCTGCGGCCGCTTCAAACTTATCATAGCGCAGAAGCGGATTGAGCCAGATGATCTTGCGGGCAGCACGCGCCAGCCGCGTGATTTCAACGTCAAGCTTGGCCACGTCATCGCGCTCCAACCCATCGGTCATCAGCAACACATGGGCACCCTGCCCCAATACACGCCTCGCCCACAGGTAGTTGAACTGATGCAACGCCTCGCCAATGCGCGTGCCGCCGGACCAATCCTGCACATGGGTTGAAACCTTAGCCAAGGCCTCGTCCACATCACGCCGTTTCAAATCGCGCGTCACATTGGTCAGCCTTGTGCCAAACAAAAACACATGTATGTCACTGCGCGTCTCGGCGAGACCGTGCAGAAAATGCAGAAACATGCGACTATATTGCGAGCAAGAGCCAGAAATATCACAGAGCACAACGAGCGGCGGCAGTCGGGTTTTGGGTTTGCGCCAGCAGAGAGCACCCATCTGCCCGCCTAATCGCAACGAAGCCCTTAATGTACGCCGCATATCGATGCGCCCGCGCGCTGAAGGTGAAAACCGCCGCATTGGCACTTCGCGCTGCTGAAACCGCAACCGCGCCAGCGCAGCATTGGCGTCAGCTTGTTCGGCCAAGCTCATTTGCTCAAAATCCTTTTGCCGCAAAATTTCCATCGCCGAAGTCGCAGTGCTCGCATCCATTTCAAAATGGTCTTTCGGCTGCGACGGCTTATTGAGTTGCAAGGATTGATCAAACAATGCTTCGGCCAAGCGACGCGAGCCGGCATCCTTCTTCTTTGCATCGCTCTTGAGCGCGGGTTGCAACTGCACAAGTTGCATCAGCTGTTCAAGCATCGTCGGCTTTTTCCAAAACACATGGAAAGCCTGTTCAAAAATCTCACGGTGTTCGCGGCGTTTGACAAAAACACAGTGCAGTGTCCAATAAAAATCCTCCCGCCTGCGCAATGGCCCGGCCATGGCGGCATCAAGCGCATCAAGAACAGCAGATGGCCCGATGGGCAAACCAGCCGCGCGCAGCACCCGGCCAAAATGCATAATATTGGCGGCGAGTTTGCCCGTCTTTCGCAGTGGTCCGCTGCTATGCTTTGACTGTATGCCGGAGTTCATCGCGCACCTGATCTAATATCCGTTTGGCGGCTGAGCCTTCCATCTTGGCAATGTCGTCTTGATATTTCAGCAACACCCCCAAAGTGTCGTTGACCACCTGCGGATCCAGAGACACACAATCAAGCTCATGCAAAGCCGAAACCCAATCCAGCGTTTCAGCAACGCCGGGCACCTTGTAAAGATCACTACCTCGCAAAGCCTGCACAAAGCTGACGACTTCTCTGGCCAAGGCCGCAGGCGCATGGGGCCGCCGGGCGTTGATGATGGCAAGTTCCCGCGCCGCATTGGGATAACCCACCCAATGATAGAGACAGCGGCGTTTCAACGCGTCATGAATTTCGCGCGTGCGGTTAGAGGTAACAATCACAATCGGCGGCTCTTTGGCTTTGATGGTGCCAAGCTCGGGGATGGTAATTTGGAAATCTGAGAGGACTTCGAGAAGAAAGGCCTCGAAGGCTTCATCGGTGCGGTCCAATTCATCAATCAGCAGAATGGGCGCACCGTCTTCAGCCTCTTCCAAAGCTTGCAGCAAAGGCCGCTTGATCAAAAACCGCTCATCAAAAACCGATTTGGAAAGCCGCGTTTTATCAGCCTCGCCCGCCGCCTCGCCCAAGCGGATTTCAATCATCTGCGCGGCATAATTCCATTCATAAACTGCCGATGAAACATCCAGACCCTCATAGCATTGCAGCCGGATCAACTTGCGGCCCAGTCCCTGCGCCAGAACCTTGGCGATCTCAGTCTTGCCCACGCCGGCCTCGCCCTCCAGAAACAAGGGCCGCCCCATTTTCAGGGCCAAAAACAAAACCGTGGCCAGATCGCGCCCGGCGACATAGCCGTGGGCCGCCAGAAGCTTCGCCGTATCTTCAATTGAACTGGGAAATGTCATCATTCATCCATATGGTCAGGATCCCAGCCTAGGCGGCAAGGTCCAATTCGGCAACGTAGATGTTCGTCGGGCACCGAAAAATAACTGGGGCGGGATGAAACTATTCGGGGCGCTCTTGCGTATAGTGAGCCAAGGAGCAATGAAATGAAAAACCTGATCCTGTTAGTGGCCTTGCTTTTTGCCACCCCCGCTTTGGCCGAGGACAGCAAAAGCGCCAACCCGGCCTTTCAATCCATCATCACCCACCAGCTGCAAGCCATCGCCAAAGACGACGCCGCCACGGCCTATGCCGACGCGGCACCGATGGTGCAAAAGCTGTTCCCCACCTCCGAAATCTTCATGAACATGGTGCGCGGTGGCTATGCCCCGGTTTACCGCCACAAGGCCTTTGATTTTGAGGGCTCAGGCACCGACGAAAGCGGCAGACCTTATCAACGCGTCGGCCTCATCGGCGAAGACGGTGCCCGCTATGAGGCGACCTATTACATGGAACAACAGCCCGACGGCAGCTGGAAAATATCCGGCTGTGTGGTGGCCAAAGTGGCGGGCGAAGAGGCGTGACAATAAGGCAACCTCTGCTTAAGAGTTATCGTGGCAATATGGGCAATGATCCGTGGTGCCAGAAACTATGTCTTTGCCTTCGGCTTCATCGCTTTGGTGACAGGTCTTATTGAACACATCAATGGCCGCGTTCTCATTTGCAAATGCGGTTATGTGAAACTCTGGCACGGCGTGGTAAACAGTTCCGAGAATTCTCAGCATATCGCCGATTGGTATTCACTTTCCCACGTCATCCACGGGTTCTTGTTTTATGGCGCGGGATGGCTGCTTCTGCGCCGCCTGTCCCTCTTCTATCGTTTCATGCTATCATTGGCATTGGAGTCTTGCTGGGAGATGTTTGAAAACTCGTCTTTCATCATAGAGCGTTACCGCGCCGCCACCATCTCGCTTGACTATTTCGGCGACAGCATCGTCAATTCCGTGAGCGATATGGGCTTCATGGCCCTCGGTTTCTGGATCGCCTCACGCGCACCTGCGAAGGGCGTGATCATCGCCGCCATCGCGTTGGAACTTCTGGCGCTGGCCGTGATCCGCGATAATCTCACCCTCAATGTCCTCATGCTATTGCACCCGATTGAAGCAATCAAGCAATGGCAGGCGGGGGCTTAAAGCCTTTCCACAGTTCCAGCACGTCGGTTTTACCAAGGCCACAGCCGCATTTTTCTATGCGCGCGCCGAATCCTGTTCTACGCTTTGGCCAAGAGGAGAACCGCTTTAAATGCAGCCAAAAGTCATCATCACCTGCGCCGTCACCGGAGCAGGCGACACCGTGGGCAAACATCCCGCCATTCCTGTAACGCCAGAGCAAATCGCCAACGCGGCATTGGAGGCCGCATCAGCAGGCGCAACTGTGGTTCATTGCCATGTGCGCGACCCTGCCACCGGCAAGGGCACGCGCCACACCCATCTCTACCGCGAAGTGATGGAGAAAATTCGGGCCAAAAACACTGATGTGATCATCAACCTCACCGCCGGCATGGGCGGCGATTTGGTGATTGGCGATGGCGAGCAGCCGATGAAATTTGGCGAAGGCACGGATGTGGTAGGGCCGCTGGAGCGCCTCATCCATATCAAAGAACTGCGCCCTGAAATCTGCACACTTGACTGTGGCTCCTTGAACTTCGGCGATGGCAATGGCCTCGTGGTGCAAACCCCAACGCAACTGCGCGAACAGGCACGGCTCATCAAGTCTTACGGCGTGAAGCCCGAAATGGAAATCTTTGACTCAGGCAATCTATGGTTTGCCAATCAACTTTATAAAGAAGGACTGATCGAGCCAAAGCCGCTTTACCAGCTTTGCTTGGGCATTCCCTGGGGAGCGCCCTTCAACACCGAAACCATGGCCTATCAGAAATCGCAGCTGCCACCGGACGCGATCTGGGCCAGTTTCTCCATTGGCCGCCAGCAATTCCACGCCGTGGCCCAGGCCGTCTTGCTCGGCGGCCATGTGCGTGTGGGGCTGGAAGATAATCTCTATCTCGACAAGGGCGTGTTTGCGTCGAATGGCGCACTGGTGGAAAAGGCCGTGAAGTTGATTGAAATACTCGGCACCAAGGTGGCGACACCAGCTGAGGGTCGTAAGATTTTGGGATTGGAAAAATGAAAATAAAAACCGTCGGTATCGCCGGAACGGGCCTCATCGGCGCAGGCTGGGCCGCGCGGCTTTTGATCCGTGGCTTCGATGTGATCGCCTATGACGTCTCATCCACCGCCGCAGCAAAACTCAAGGCGCAAATCAAAACCGCTTGGCCTTCGATGGAAAAACTTTTGGGCAAGCCCAAGAAAAAAGGCAAGCTGAGCTTCACGACGGATTTGCGCGAGATGACCAACAAGGCCGACTTCATCCACGAAGCCGCCCCCGAGCGCGAAGACTTAAAAATCAAATTGTTCAAAGACATTGACGCAATTGCAGCCCCCCATGTAATCATCTCATCATCATCGTCAGGCTTTCTGCCCAGCAAGCTGCAATCAGAATGCCAACATCCCGAACGCGTCATCATCGGCCATCCCTTCAATCCGGTCTATCTCTTGCCCTTGGTCGAAATTGTGCCCGGCACCAAAACCAGCGAAGCCAGCATGATCAGCGCCAAGATCTATTTTGAATCGATCGGCATGCAGGTGCTGCGCCTCAAAAAAGAAATCGACGGCTATATCTGCGACCGCCTGCAAGAAGCCTTGTGGCGCGAAGCATTGCATATCCTCGACAAGGATGTTGGTTCAACCGCCGATATTGATGACTCGATTATTTATTCCGCCGGGATGCGCTGGGCCTTCATGGGTTCGTTCCAAACCTACCACTTAGCAGGCGGCCCCGGCGGCATGCGCGATTTCATGAAACAGTTTGACCCCACGCTGGAACTGCCATGGACAGATTTAAAATTCCCCAAATGGAATGACGCATTGGAAACCCGATTGATCGAAGGCTGCGAGGCGCAATCTGGCGGCAAATCGGTTGCCCAAATGGAAGCCAAGCGCAATGCAATCTTGGTTGATATGATGAAGTTGTTCAAGAAGCATAAGATTGGCGCGGGGCTGGTGTTGGCACGCGAGACAAAGAAGAAGAAAAAATGAACTTCAATCTTTCCGAAGAACAAGAAATGATCATCAAGACGACGCGGGATTTCGTCGAGAAGGAACTCTATCCGCATGAGGCTGAGGTAGAGGCCAGCGGAATCCTGCGCCCCGAACTGCGCGATGAACTTAAAGCCAAAGCAATGATCGCAGGGCTTTACGCAGCCAACATGCCAGCCGAAGTGGGCGGTGCTGGGCTAGATACGTTGACGTGGTGTTTGTATGAGCGAGAACTGGGTCGCACGTCTTATGCTTTGCATTGGAATTGCGTTTTCAGGCCTTCGAATATTCTGCTGGCCTGCAATGATGAACAGCGAGAAAAATATCTTTACCCCGCCATCAAAGGCCAAGCCTCGGATTGTTTGGCGCTGACCGAGCCCGGCATCGGGTCCGATTTGCGCGGCATGAAAACCTTTGCGAAAGCTGATGGCGATGATTTTGTGATCAACGGCACCAAGCATTTCATCAGCCATGCCGATGAAGCCACATTCGTAATTTTATTCGCCGCCACCGGCGAAGAAGAAACCGCGCGCGGACCAAAAAAATTGATCACCGCTTTCCTGATCGACAAAGGCACCAAGGGCTTCACCGTGCGCAATGGCTATAAAAACGTGTCACATCGCGGTTATCAGAATTGCATTCTGGAATTCACCGATTGCCGCATTCACAAAAGCCAAATCCTCGGCGCAGTGCATAAGGGCTTTGACGTGGCCAACGAATGGCTGGGCGCCACGCGCCTGCAAGTCGCCAGCACGTGCTTGGGCCGCGCTGATCGCGCATTGAAACTGGCCACGCAATATGCCGTAGACCGCCAGCAATTCGGCCAGCAGATCGGCAAATTCCAGGGCGTGTCCTTCAAACTCGCCGACATGGCCATGGAACTGCGCGCCGCCGAGCTTCTGACCTTCGAAGCTGCCTGGAAATTCGATCAGAAGACCGTCACCGAAATGGACATGGCCATGGCCAAGCTCAAAGCCACCGAAGCCTTGGCCATGATCGCCGATGAAGCCATACAAATTCACGGCGGCATGGGCCTGATGAGCGACCTGCCGCTGGAACGCATCTGGCGCGATGCGAGAGTAGAACGCATCTGGGAAGGCACCAGCGAAATTCAAAGGCACATCATCAGCCGCGCGATGCTAAGGCCGCTGGGTGGATGAAATGTTCATGTGTATAATAGACTGTCATCCCGACTTTCGTCGGGATGACAGATTTTGGAATAGCGCGTAAATGCTAACCCGCCTTCTCAATCCAACCTCCATCGCCTTCATCGGTGGCAATGAATGCGCCATAGCCAACACGCGCACCCGTGAGCTTGGCTTTGCAGGAAAGATTTATGCCGTTCACCCCAAACGTGAAGAGCTGGGTGGAATGCCAACTGTTAAATCAGTTGAAGACATCCCCGGCCCCATCGATGCGGCCTTCATCGCCGTAAAGCGCGAACCTACTGTTGAAATTGTCCGCCAGCTTCGTGCCAAGAATTGCGGCGGCGCTGTTATTTATGCCGCAGGCTTTGCTGAAGCCGGAGCAACGGAACTGCAAACTCAATTGCTCCAAGCCGCAAATGGCATGCCCCTGCTCGGCCCCAATTGCTATGGCTTTGTGAACACGCTGTCGCGCTGCGCCCTTTGGCCCGATGAACATGGGTTGGAAATCCGTGAGCGCGGCGTGGCCATCATCACGCAATCCGGAAACATTGCCTGCAATTTCGGCATGAGCCGCCGCGCCCTGCCCTTGGCGCAGCTCTTCGCCATTGGCAACCAAGCCGATGTCGATATGGCACGAATGCTAGAAGCTCTAGCGCAAGATGATCGCATCACCGCCATAGGCCTTCATATCGAAGGCCTAAAAGATATTGCCGCTTTTGCCCGCGCCGCTGAATTGGCGCGACATTACAATAAACCAGTGATCGCGTTAAAAACCGGCCGCTCTGAACAAGGCGCCAAAGTGACGTTGAGCCACACATCCTCGCTGTCTGGCGCTGATAATCTCTATGACGCGCTGTTTGAGCGCCATGGCATTGCGCGGGTGAAATCGGTGACGGCCTTTGCCGAAACATTGAAGTTCCTACATCACGGCGGCCCAATCAATGACTCCCGCCTTGTCTCCATGAGTTGTTCCGGTGGTGAAGCGGCTTTGGTGGCGGACATGGCCTTGGAAAAGAATGCAAGCTTCCCGCCCTTCAACCCGGCCACCAAAACTCGCGTGGCCGCAACACTCAATGAGTTTGTCTCAATCGACAACCCGCTGGACTATCACACCTTCATCTGGGGCGATGAGGCCAAGCTTGAAGCCACCTTCACCGCAACGCTGTCCGGCGGTTTTGATGTCGGCATGTTGATCTTGGATGTGCCAACCCACCCGCATATGAATCCTGCGGCGTGGTATAAAACCTCCCGCGCCTTCACAGCAGCGGCCAAAGCCAACAACGCCCGCGCGGTGATCGTGGCGTCCCTGCCCGAGTCCATGCCGCTTGAAATGGCGGCGCAACTGAGCACGGCGAACATCACACCGATGATGGGCTTGGATGATGCGCTGACGGCTTTTGAGGCGGCGGCATTTATTGGGCGGAATTTTAATTTAGGCCGTCATCGCGGCGAAGGCCGGGTCCCCGCTTTGCTACAAACGCAGAGACCAGACGAAAGCTGGATCCCGGCCTTCGCCGCGATGACGGCGGGAGGGGTGATCACAGAGTGGGAAGGCAAACAATTACTCAAAAAGTTCGGCCTCACAATCCCCGTTGGCCAAATCTGCTCCCCCTCCGAAGCTGTCGCCACCGCCAGCATTTTGGGTTTCCCTGTCGCCATAAAAATCTCTTCCACGATCATTGTGCATAAAACCGAAGCGGGCGGTGTGGCGCTAAACCTCAAAACCGCAGCCGAAGTCGAAGCCGCCGCCGCCCGCATGTGCAAACTTGGGCCTGAACTCCTCATCGAAAAAATGGTCGAAGGCGCTGTGGCCGAACTCATCATCGGCATAAAACGCGATCCTCAATTCGGCCTCGCCCTCGTCATCGGCGCAGGCGGCATATTCACGGAACTGCTCAAAGACTCCACCACCCTACTCCTCCCCTGCTCGGAAGACGAAATCCTCCGTGCACTGAAGAAACTCAAAGTCTGGAAACTGATCGAAGGCTTTAGAGACAAGCGGGGCGATCAAAAAGCCATAATTGCCGCAATAAAATCAGTCTGCGCATTCGCAGCTGCTTACAAAGACGAAATCGATGAGCTGGATATTAATCCGTTGTTTGTACTTCCAGAAGGCGCCGTCGCAGCGGATGCGTTGATTAAGTTCAGACAAAGCGTTAGTATCATTGAAAGTGGAGTTATACGATGGATAGATCGATGAAGCGCACATTTTATGTCCGAGCCATTTGGGATGAAGAAGCACAAGTTTATTATTCTGAGACAGACATCTTTGGCCTCAACATCGAAACTAAAGCTCTCGATGAATTCGAAGAGGTCATGAATGCGTTGGCGCTTGAGCTAATTATGAACAATCATCTTGAAACCCACGATCTCGTTTCAAAACCTTTGCGCGATTGGGTACCGACAATTATTTGGCAGCGCCCGTTGGAGAAGGCTGCAGCCGCCTAAATGCCCAAGACATTTTACAGAGACTTGATTGCGGAGCTATCCGCCATGGGTTTTGAACAGATAAAGGGTGGCAAGGGATCTCATGAAAAATGGCGAAATGAGAAAACCAATACCAACGTCACGGTCCGCACGATGTCTATAGCCGCCACATGGCCAACACAGTGCTGAAACAGGCTGGCAGCACAAAGAAGTTTTAAATCCATGACCACCCCCATCCACACTTCACGCAATGGCGCAATTCTCGAAGTCACCATTGATCGCCCCAAGGCCAATGCCATCGACGCTGCAACAAGCCGCATCATGGGCGATATTTTCGCGGGCTTCCGCGACGACCCGGAACTTCGCGTCGCCATTCTCACCAGCGCCGGCGAAAAATTCTTTTGTCCCGGTTGGGATTTGAAAGCCGCGGCGGCGGGTGAAGCACCGGATTCAGACTATGGCGTGGGTGGCTTTGGCGGGCTGCAGCAATTGCCGGGCCTCAACAAGCCTGTGATCTGCGCAGTCAACGGTCTCGCCTTTGGTGGCGGTTTTGAGATTATGATTTCCTGTGACATCATCATCGCAGCTGAACACGCGACCTTTGCCCTCCCTGAAATCCGTTCTGGCACAGTGGCTGATGCTGCCACCATCAAACTGCCGCGCCGGATTCCCTATCACGTGGCGATGGAACTCTTATTCACAGGCCGAGTTATTGATACCAAAGAGGCCAAGCACTGGGGCCTGATCAATGAAGTGGTGCCCGCCGATCGATTGATGCACCGCGCCCGCGAATTGGCGGCACAACTGGCCGATGGTCCGCCGCTGGTCTTTGCCGCGATTAAGGAAATTGACCGCGAAACCAGCCATCGCCCCATCCCGCAAGCTTTCGACATGGTGACCAAGCGCAAACTGAAAACAGTCGATGCGCTTTATTCAAGTGAAGACCAGAAGGAAGGTGCCAGAGCCTTTGCCGAAAAGCGCAAGCCAGTGTGGACGGGTAAATAGTTTTTAGGTATCGCTCGTTGGCTGCGGCCGCCAGCGCACGATCTTACTTTCGAGCGAGCTCATTACAAAGTCAGCAATCAACGCCACAATGATCAGCACGATCATCCCTGCAAACATGCCCGCCGCATCAAATGAGCCTTGGGCAATGGCGATCAATTGCCCGATGCCATAGCGCGAGCCGAGCAATTCACCCACCACAGCACCCACGATCGCAAAGCCGAAACTCACATGAAGGCTCGCAAAAATCCAACTCAGGGCCGATGGTATAACCACGTTGCGTGTCACCGCCCACGGAGAAGCGCCCAGGATTTGCGCATTGGCAATCATCGCCTTGTCAGCCTCGCGCACACCTTGAAAAGCATTGGCAAACACTACAAAGAATACCATCACGAAAGACACCGCCACTTTGGACGTCATGCCCAGACCGAAAGCCATGATGAAAATGGGGGCCAGCACGATGCGCGGAATGGCATTGGCCACTTTGATGTAAACGGAGAACACATCGGCAGCGAATTTGTTGCGGCCCAGTGCGATGCCCACCACAACGCCAGCCAAGGCCCCCCAGATGAACCCCAGGATCGCCTCTTCAATCGTCACCCAGACCTGATACCACAAAGGCCCCAGAGAAGTGCCGTCACGCAACCATGTGACCAGCCGCATCACAATGGCGCTGGGCTGCGCAAAGAAGAACGGGTCAATGAAGTTGAACCGCGCCGCCAGTTCCCATCCGCCCAGGATGAACACCAAAATCCCGAGCTGCCAAGCAAGCACCATGCGCCCGCGCCGCACGCGCGCGACGGCAGCAGCAGCTTCAATTTCAGCGTCAGTGCGAACCACTTCAAGAGATTGTGCTATGCTGCTCATATCACTTTCCATTCAACTCTCGCGTTTCACACCGTGGGATTTCTGCACTTCTTCGCGAAGATCATTCCATATCTTGCGCGAGAGTGCGATAAATTCCGGCTGATAGCGGATGTCTTCCGTCACCCGCGGGCGCGGCAGATCGACATCATAAGATGATTTCACCGTGCCCGGCCCAGAGGTCAAAACATAAACCTTGTCCGCCAGCGCAATGGCCTCATCGAGATCATGTGTCACAAACACCACCGAGGCCTTGTCTTCCGACCACAGCTTCAGCAACTCTCCCTGCATCAAGATACGCGTCTGCACATCAAGCGCTGAGAACGGCTCATCCATCAGCAGGATTTCGGGTTTGTTGATGAACGTTTGCGCCAGCGCCACGCGCTTCCTCATGCCGCCTGAAAGCTGGTGCGGATAATGGTTTTCAAATCCGGCAAGGCCGACACGAGCAATCCAATCCATTGCAGCAGCGCGCGCGGCGGCCTTGGCGATGCCACGAAACAAGGGCCCCGCCATCACGTTGTTCAACACTGATTTCCATGGGAACAACGCATCTGACTGGAAGACAAAGCCGATGCGGCGATCAATGCCTTCAACGGGGGCGCCCATCACCCGCACTTCACCGCCCGAGGGTTTGGCCAAGCCCGTGACAAGGTTGAGCGTGGTGGATTTGCCGCAGCCTGTGGGGCCAACGATAGCGACAAACTGCCCGGCCTCCACCGTCATGGTAAAATCACGAAGCGCCGTCAGCGATTTGCCATCCGGCGTGAGAAAGCGTCGGTTGACACGCATGAGTTCAATGACTGGTGGGGGCATGCTGGAACTTTCAGACGCACTATAGTTCCGTCATCCAGACGAAAGTCGGGATGACGGCGACGGTGGCGAGGGTTTCCGCGCCACCGTCAGGCTCTAGCAAACCTTACTTCGCAGCGTCGACAAACTCAGACGTAAACGTCTTGGCCAAGTCGATCGTCTTGCCCTTCATCGATTCCTTATAGCTCAATACTGCAAGAACTGTGTCTGGCCCGCCCGCCGGCATATGGCCATCTGGCGTGAACATCGCCTTGCCGGCAGCAAGTGCTGCAACATAGCCATCCTTGTCGCCGACCATATAGTCAGCGGGCATTTTATCGGCGATTTCGGCCGCTGTATGCGTGTTGATGAACTTCAAGGTTTTCACAAAGGCATTGGCCATTTTTTGCGTGATGTCTTTGTGCGCGTTTACCCAATCCGTCTGCATATAAAGGCTGGCCGCTGGATAGGTGCCCCCGAGCACGGCCTTGGTGCCCTCAACGGTGCGCATGTCGATCAGCACCGCCCCGTCACCACTTTTCAGCAAGCGCGAAATGGTGGGTTCCGTCGTCATGCCGGCTTGAATCTTGTCCTGCTGCATGGCGGCAATGAATGTGTTGCCGGCGCCCACGGGAACAGAAGTGATGTCCGAAATCTGCAGGCCCGCCTTGGTGGCGAGGAACTGCGTGAGGAAGTTGGTGGAAGAACCTAAGCCCGTCACACCCAGAGACTTGCCCTTGAAGTCGGCAGCGGATTTGATTTCAGGATGCTTGGTTGAAACAATTTCAACTTCGCCCGGCGCCTGGCTGAATTGCACCACGGATTCAACAATTTTGCCCTTGCTCTGCAAGTCAACGCAATGATCGTAAAAACCAACCACGCCTTGCACGGCACCGGAGAGCATTTCGTTTTCGGCATCAACGCCAGCAGGCTCTGTCAAGATTTCAACTTCAACGCCCTCATCCTTGAAATAGCCAAGTTGCTCTGCGAGTTTAGCGGGCAGATAAATCTGTTTTTCAACGCCGCCCACCATGATGGTGATCTTGTCTGCGGCCTTGGCCGCAGGAGCCATGGCCATCAGGCCTGCAACGGCAACTGCTTGAAGTAATGCAAAACGTAATTTCATATTAAACTCTCCCTGTGAAATTTCGCGCCCGCTCTGTTTTGGCGCGGCTTAGGGGCAAGCTTAAGCAGCTTTTGCAGGCCACACAAGGCAAGAACAACGCAACCAAAATGAACAGTCTGTAACCCGCCAATTCGCCTTTAACCTTCGGCAAGTTTTACCTGCTAGTAGCGCTCAACCCGCATCACAGAATCCCCGCAATCTCAGGCCAACCGCTCAGCATGATCACCCGCCGCCACTTTCTGAAAAGCTTAGGTTTTTTCTCCGCCGCCGGCGTGGGCGTGGCCTCCTATGCCTTTGTGCTGGAGCCGCGCTTCATGCTGCGCACTATAGCCCATGCCTTTACGCCGCCGGGCTGGACGCCAGGGCTGAAGCTCCGCGCCGTGCTGATCGCAGACCCGCACGTGGTCGAACCCTATATGCCCCTCGGGCGCTGGGCCAGGATCATCGAGGCTGCCCAAGCGCTGAACCCCGACATCGTGTTTATGCTGGGAGACTATGTCTCCGGCATTCACCCCCGCCTCGCCACCGTGCCTGTTGCCGAAACCGCCAAAGTCGCTGCCAGGTTGAAAGCCCCACTTGGCACCTTCAGCATCAATGGCAATCACGATTGGTGGGAAGACATTGCGGCCCACGCCGCGCGCAAAGGCCCGCCCGAAGCCCAGCGCGCCTTTGAAGATGCGGGCATTCCCGTTCTCGCCAACAAGGCCGTTCGCTTGCAAAAAGATGGCCTGCCCTTCTGGGTGTCCGGCACGGATAGTCTGGTTGCCTTCCGCAATGGCCTCCATTCTTTTGAAGGCATGGATGATTTGGAAGACACCTTAAAACAAGTGACCGATAATGCCCCCATCATCCATCTGGCCCATGAGCCTGATTTGTTTCGCGACATGCCCGCCCGCGTTTCGCTCACGCTGTCAGGCCACACCCATGGTGGCCAATTGCGCTTTGCAGGCTATTCCCCGATCGTGCCCTCGTCTTACGGCAACCGCTATGCCTATGGCCATGTGATCGAAGATGGAAAGCACCTTTTCGTGTCGGGTGGTCTGGGTGTTTCCACCGTTCCCTTCCGCTTGGGCGTGCCGCCGGAAATCAATCTATTGGAATTGGGTTAGCTATTCAGGATCGGATGCGCCCGAAACACACCCGCAGGCAGCTGCTCAAAATCAATCACAGTCCCATTCATCATCTGGGCTGATGGCGATGTGAGATAAAACACCAGGTCAGCAATATCATTCGGCAAAATCAATCGCCCGCCCGGCGTCTGCTGGCCAATGGTCTCACTCCAATTCTCCGGCATGGCATGAACCTGCGTCTGCGTGCGTTGCTCGCCTTCGGTGAAAGCCCAACCCAGATTGATCGCAAAGCAGCGAATGCCGTCCCACGCCCAGGTGTGGGCCGCGTGTTTGGTGAGCTGCACCAAGGCCGCCTTTGATGCGCCATAGGTGGCCAGATGCGGCGGGCCGCCTTGGGCGATCATCGAAGAGATATTGATGATTGTGCCAGATTTTTGCGCCTGCATCACTTTGCTCGCCTCTTGCATGAGAAACAGCGGAGCTTTGACATTGACATCGAACAACTGGTGGTAAGTCTCAAGCGATGTCTCAGCCACGCTGCCGCGCGAAACATCGCCTGCCGCATTCAGCAACAGATCGATGCGCCCGAATTTTTCAACACAGGCCGCCACCGCCCGCGCAGGCGTTGCATCCTCGCGCAAATCCGCGACAAGCGTTTCAACCTGTCCGAGCTTGCGAAGCGCCGCCGCCTCTTGTTCCAGCCGCGCCGCATTCCTGTCCAACAGCAGCACGCCGCCAAAGCCTTCACGCAACAGCTTGGCCGCAGCCGCCGCACCAATGCCCTGTGCCCCGCCCGTGATCAATGCAAATCGGCTCATGCTCAATCCGTCACAATAATACGGGTGCGGGAACGACCATATTGTTCCACCAAATCATAAAGCCTCTCGGCATTCTCAGGTGCCAGGCGCACACATCCATGTGATACCGGGCGGCCAAGGGCCTTGAGATGATAGGTGCCATGAATGGCAATGCCGCCGTCAAAAAACACAGAATTCGGCATGGGTGAATTGTCATATTTTTTGGAGAACCACACTTTGGCCAATCGCTGCGCCTGAAACGTGCCGCGTGGTGTGTGATAGCCAATGCCCGCAGTTGAAACGGCCCAATAGCCGACAGGCCAGCCATTGACCGTCAGAAACAGGTTTTGGCTGCTGACGTTGATTTGCGCCACCACAATGGGTGGCGGTGGCGGGATTTTCGGATGTTGGTGGTGACGCGCCGCAAGCGCACTGCCCCCTGTGCCAAGAAACGCGGCGAGAACCACCAATCCGAGTAAGACCCGGCGAATGTAAATTTGGACATTTAATATCTGCATGGCCCAGCTTCGCAGAGCCGCAACCAAGTGGCAAGTGCTCAGACAGATTGCTCAGTCTGAAATGACACTGCGGGTCAGCTCCATGCCGAATTCAGAGCAAGAATTCGCGCCCCGTTTTGACTCGCGACACGCCGTCATATTTAATGATGTCTGCCGTCGCATAAGTTTCGGTTAATGTGGCAGGCAGGAATGAACCCGTGCCCACCATATCCAACGGCGCACCCGCCGCCCCCATGATCTGGCATTTCTGTGGATCAAACCCCGATGAACCAACAATCTGCGCAGATTTATACCCAGCCGCATCCAAAGCTTGGCGTGCATGAATGATCACCGCCAGCGATACGCCTTTGCCGAACAAAATGCGCCGCACTTTGTCGATCAGGATATTCGAAGGATCAAGCTGCACCGTGTGCCCACCCAAAACTTTTTCAACAATGGAATATTCACCTTTGACCTTGAGCCAATCACCCACAACTTCGACAGACTTTTCATAGTCCAAGCCTTCAGCAAAGCGCCCGCCATGTGTGTCAAGCCGGATGCCAAAAGTCTTGCCAGCCTTGTCAAGCTTGGCCTCTTTGTAAAACCAATCAGCACAGCGCAACGCATCAGCAATTTCGTGGCCCGTATAATCAACCAAGGCGATCAGAGACTTTGCCTCGGGCAATGTCTCGTGAAACAGTTGCATCGCCTTGAGAACATCACCGCCAGCATAACCGACGAGTGCATGTGGCATCGTGCCCATGCCTTGCCCCGCACCAAAAAAGGGCGCCGTCAAATCCTGCGATGAGCCGATAAATCCCTTCACCTTGGCATTTGCCGCGCGTGCCGCCTCGCTGCCCACCTTGGCACCATAGGCCGCGAGAATATTCATCTCAGCCCCAGAACCATGGCGCGCATGCATATCCATAAACCCAGCCGAAGGAATGGCGCGGCACATTTCATAGGCGTTGTTGGCGGCTACGCAGGGAAAGCCCGTCTTCTGCAACAGCAAAGTTTCAATTTCCGAAAGTTTCTTCATCGAGCCGGTGATTTCGATGAGCTTATGTTCTGAAGGCACCACTTCACCCTCCGCCACAAAGCGTGTGACTTTTGCATCTGGCACAAAGTGATTGACCAGGCGAATAACAGGCTCCAACGCCGCCACCACGCGCCGCCGCATGAAGACAGCAAAGGTCACTTCTGCATCACCATGCGCGGCCACAATGCGCGCCGTGTTGGTGAAATATTTATCCGTCTGCGCCGCAATGGGGCCCGCGGCGTCAACCAGCGTGATGAGGCGATCAAGAATTTCAGATTGGGCGGCGGAAAGAGTCATAAAATCCAAGTTTCCATTCAATTCCGTTGAGGGTCAAATTGCCTTCAGATCAAAAGCTGCAGCGACCCCCAACTTCAACACATCATTGTCCGTCACCGCAGCCATGAACGTATAGCCCATCTTGTAATATTGATTGATGATCTCCGGCGTGCCCGCAAAGGCCCCGGCCACCAATTTATGGTTATGGCAAACGTCGCAAATCTTTTTCATCGCCACAAGATTGGCAGCAGACGTGCGGTTGAGTTCTGCCCCCTTCGACAAAGCAATCGACAAGTCGCTCGGCCCCACGAACAATCCGTCCAACCCCGGCACAGCTGCGATCTCACCTACCAAGTCCAAAGCCTCTTGCGTTTCAATCATCGCAAACACCAGCGTGTCGTGATTGGCGTCTTTCAAATAATCCGCTGCAGATTTTCCAGCCGCCTGCACCATGGCATAGCCACCCCAGGAACGCTGGCCCACGGGTGGATATTTCGCGGCCTTCACCAAGGCCTCAGCTTGCGCCACAGAATTAATCATCGGCGCAATCACCACTGCGGAACCAAAATCCAACGCTTGGCCGATGAGTCCCGGGTCATTCCACAGCACGCGTGTAATCACGGGCTTACCCGCCGCATTGATCGCATCAGCCATCAGATTGGCTTGATCCATGCCAATCAATCCATGCTGCAAATCCAATGCCACGCCATCAAGCCCGGCGCGGGCCAATTGCCCGGCGAGCTGCGCGCCCGGAATGCCCATCCATGAAAACAGGAATGGTCTGCCATCGTGAAGCCGCGCGCGAAGCTCCATCATGCCCCCGCTTTGAGTTGCTTTTCAGCTTCGATCATTTTTTCATGGAGAACGCGTTCGATCTCCGCGCCTGAAACGCCAACCTTCTTGGCCGCAAAATCGACCTTCAACTTGGCGATCACATCGGCATCGCCATGCTGCTCAAGATCCGTCACTACCAAGCTTTTGGAATAAGCCTCAGCGTCAGCCCCCCTAAGGCCCAGTTTTTCGGCGGCCCAAGCCCCCACCAGCCTGTCGCGCTTGGCGCGGGCTTTGAAATGGGCTTCCTCATCATGGACGAATTTCCGCTCTTCGCCCTTTTCGCGCTCGTCAAATGTAGTCATCTTCTACTCCTCACGTCAGGTTTGCGCCATTTTACATGGATTCTGCCATACGGCTACTGTGAACATCATGTGTTTGGAATCATTTGGTTATCAACTGCGCCGCCCGCAATCAGAAAAACCCGTTGTGCATCGCAGCATTTCACCCTAGAGGAGGCTTTTGAACAGGGGCCATTGGATTCCCCCCAAGCCGCCCCAATATGTTAGTGTGAATAACCCACGGAGTTGTTTTGAGGATTCTCTCGATGAACAGTCGGCGCACGCGCATCTATGAAGGCAAGGCCAAGATTCTCTATGAGGGTCCAGAGCCGGGCACCGTCATCGTGCATTTCAAGGATGATGCCACAGCCTTCAATGCGGAAAAGAAGGCCGTCATCGAAGGCAAAGGCGTTCTCAATCAGCGCATCAGCGAATTCCTGTTCACCAAGCTGAATGACATCGGCCTACCCACGCATTTTCTGCGTTCGCTCAACATGCGCGAACAATTGGTGCGCAGCGTTGAGATTATTCCCCTTGAAATCGTCATCCGCAACGTGGCCGCGGGATCTCTTGCCAAGCGTCTGGGCCTTGAAGAAGGCACTGCTTTACCCCGTTCCATCATCGAATGCTATTACAAGAACGACAAGCTCGGCGATCCGATGGTGAATGAAGAACACATTACCGCCTTCGGCTGGGCCACGCCGATGGAAATGGATGACATCATGCACATGGCCATCCGCATCAATGATTTCCTGACCGGGCTGTTCCTGGGGATCGGCATCAAATTAGTCGATTTCAAGCTGGAATTCGGCCGCTATATTGAAAATGACATGATGCGCATTGTTCTGGCCGATGAGATCAGCCCGGACAATTGCAGGCTCTGGGACTTGCGCAACCAAAACGCCAAGCTCGACAAGGACGTCTTCCGCCGCGACCTCGGCAACCTCGTGGATGCCTATCAGGAAGTGGCAAGGCGTCTGGGCATTATCCAGCCAGGCGAACAGCCGGAACGTGCGAAACCAAAATTGGTAAAGACCGACTCATGAAAGCCAAAATAAAGGTCACCCTGAAGAACGGCGTGCTCGACCCGCAAGGCAAAGCCATCGAAGGCGCATTAGGCTCGCTCGGCATTAGCGGCGTCAACAGCGTGCGCCAAGGCAAGTTCTTTGAGGTTGATCTCGCAGAGACGGACAAGGCCAAAGCCGAAGCCACTCTCAAAGCCATGTGCGACAAGCTGATTGCGAATACGGTGATTGAGAATTACGTGATTGAGCTGGGCTGAATTGCGAATGAAATCCGCAGTCCTCCTCTTCCCCGGCATCAACCGCGAGCGCGACATGATGCTGGCCCTTGAAAAAACCACCGGCCAAAAGCCGCATCTGGTTTGGCATACGCAAACGAGCCTGCCGGAAGTTGATCTTGTCGTCGTTCCCGGCGGCTTTTCTTACGGCGACTATCTGCGTTGTGGTGCTATCGCCGCCCGCTCACCGATTATGGCCGACGTGGTGGCCAAGGCCGCCAAGGGCCTCAAGGTTCTGGCCGTCTGCAACGGCTTCCAGATCGTCACCGAAGCAGGCCTGCTGCCTGGGGCCTTGGTGCGCAATGCAGGGCTGAAATTCGTCTGCCGTGAAGTGAAGCTCAAGGTGGAAAATACCAAGACCTTCTTCACCAGCCAGATGAAACCGGGCACCATCGTCTCCTGCCCCGTGGCCCATGGCGAAGGCAATTACATCTGCGATGCGCCCATGCTCGAACGCCTTGAAGGCGAGGGCCGCGTGGTGTTCCGCTATGCGGAAGGCACCAACCCCAATGGTGCAATGAATGACATCGCCGGCATCTGCAACGAAGCCGGAAACGTCATCGGCATGATGCCGCATCCCGAAAACATGATCGAGCCACTGCACGGCAAGCAGGATTGCCGCCCACTGTTTGAAAGCCTGCTGGCGGCATGATTAATAGTCCAAACAATTCGTCGAACATCGAATTGTTTGAATTGATCTCCCAGACAAAGGCCTTAGCAAAACGTTACTATAGCCTCACGGGAAGACCACTTGGCGTCATTGGTGAAATAGCTGAATTTGAAGCCGCCAGATTGTTGGGTTTGGAATTGGCCCCAGTTCGAGAACCGTCAGTCGATGCCACTATGATGATCGAAAGCGGCAAGTTCACATTCCAAATCAAGGGCCGCGCTGTAACCACAATTGAAAAATATGTCGGCCGCGTTCCAAATATCAAATTGCAACCATCGTTCGACTTTTGCATCTTGGTGTTAATTGACAAGTCCACCTATGAACCGATTGAACTCTGGCGTGCAACCTACAACGCAATCAAAGCCAGATTGATAGCGCCCGGGTCAAAATCGCGGAACGACCGCGGCTCGATGGGCATAAGCCAATTCAAGTCTATTGCAGAAAGAGTGTGGCCGCCGAAATAAAACGAGACTCTTCCGGCCATCTAATAAATTTTCCGCAAAATCAAATCAAACTTCGCGCGTGCTGTTCATATTCGATTCACGACATCGGTTGTTAACAGTAGATTAACGCCATCATTCAGTGTTCAAAGACATCGTCCGCTGCCCATTCCCGCGGACGATGCCCTGAACCTCAAGCTAAGGATAAGTGAAAATGATTGCCGTCTTTTTCAAAAATCACCCAGCCGACCCCGAAACAACAGAAGTTTTGGCCAAAAGCCAAGCTGCACTCCAAGAACGCATGCTTCGTATGCTTCGTCAGGATGCAAAACTAGCATGGGCCAGCCCCCGTGCGCACGTGCCTTTTCCCGGTGCGGTGAACAAACCAATCTCAATTCGCAGGGCAATTGCAGCCGCTTGTTGAGAATTTGGGAACCACAACCAGTTGTAGCCAGACACGGTTGCGCAACTTAACTTTGCAGTAAGTTTCGTCACCTACAGTTGCACGGGCGCGGGGGCGCAATCGTGTTTGGAGTTACACGTGACCAATCGACCATTTAGGCCTGTGCCCCCACAGGAACAGCGCATCGCAGAATTGAAAAAGCTCAATCAGGCTTTGGAAAAGCGCGACACGCCCCATTCCGTGGGTGAAAAACCGCCTGTGAAGAAGCCCTTGGCCAACGAAGAATAGAATTGAGATTCGCCCGTCCGCCCATTAAACGGCGGGCATGACAAAGCTCGGTTCAGAAGTTGCCATCACCCCCGAAATCGTTGCAGCCCACGGCCTGAAGCCGGACGAATACGAACGCTTCCTCGGTTTACTGGGCCGTGTGCCGACGATCACCGAACTTGGCATCTGCTCGGCCATGTGGAACGAGCATTGTTCCTACAAATCCTCCAAGAAATGGCTGAAGACTCTGCCCACCACAGGCAAGCGCGTCATCTGCGGTCCGGGCGAAAATGCCGGTGTCATCGACATTGATGACGGCCAGGCCATCATCTTCAAAATGGAAAGCCATAACCATCCCAGCTTCATCGAACCCTATCAAGGTTCGGCCACCGGTGTGGGCGGCATTCTGCGCGATGTCTTCACAATGGGCGCCCGCCCCATTGCGGCGCTGAATGCTTTACGCTTCGGCGAACCGTCTCATCCCAAAACCAAGCATCTGGTTTCCGGCGTTGTGGCGGGCGTCGGCGGCTATGGCAATTCTTTCGGCGTGCCAACACTCGGCGGTGAAGTCAATTTTCACGCGCGTTACAATGGCAACATCCTGGTCAACGCCATGGCCGTGGGCCTGGCTGATGCCGACAAGATTTTCTATTCCAAGGCCAAAGGTGTTGGTCTGCCGGTGGTTTATCTGGGTGCCAAAACCGGCCGCGATGGCATTCACGGGGCCACCATGGCCTCTGCCGCCTTTGAATCCGACGCAGACGAAAAGCGCCCCACCGTTCAAGTGGGTGACCCCTTCACCGAAAAATGTCTGCTGGAAGCCTGTTTGGAATTGATGGCTTCTGGTGCCGTCATCGCCATTCAAGACATGGGTGCCGCAGGCCTCACCTCTTCCGCTGTTGAAATGGGGGCCAAAGGCAACCTCGGCATTGAGCTTGATCTCGACAAGGTGCCCTGCCGCGAAACCGGCATGAGCGCCTATGAAATGATGCTCTCAGAAAGCCAAGAGCGCATGTTGATGGTGCTGAGGCCTGAGAAGGAAAAAGAGGCGGAAGCTATTTTTGTGAAATGGGGGCTGGATTTTGCCATCATCGGTCAGACCACTGATACGCTGCGCTTCATCATCAAACATGGCGGTGAAGTGAAAGCCGATCTGCCGATCAGGGAAATGGGCGACAATGCGCCCGAATATGACAGGCCATGGGTCGAGCCGAAAAAGCTCCAGCGCCTCAAGCCCGAAGACGTGCCTGCGCCACATGATTTGAAAGCAGCCATCCTCAAAATGATTGGCTCGCCCGATATGTGCTCACGCCGTTGGGTGTGGGAGCAATATGACACTTTGGTGCAATCCAACTCCGCGCAGATTCCCGGCGGCGACGCAGGCGTCGTGCGCATCAATGACAAAAAGGCCATCGCCGTCACATCGGATGTAACACCGCGCTATGTCGAGGCTGATCCCTTCGAAGGCGGTAAACAGGCCGTGGCCGAAACCTGGCGCAATCTCACTTGCGTGGGTGCCACACCCATCGCCTTCACCGACAATTTGAATTTCGGCAACCCCGAACGCCCCGAATATATGGGCCAGCTGGTGTTTGCCATTAAGGGCATTGGCGAAGCCGCCCGAGCGCTGGATTATCCTGTCGTGTCAGGCAATGTGTCGCTCTACAACGAAACCATAGGCCGGGGCATCTTGCCAACACCCACCATCGGCGGCGTGGGTCTGCTCACTGATCTCACCAAGATGATGACCAATTGCTTCAAACAGGCAGGCGATGTCATCCTGCTCATCGGTAGCCACGGCACGGAACTGGGTCAGTCAATCTATCTCAGAGAAGTTCTGGGCCGCGAAGAAGGCGCGCCGCCACCTGTTGATTTGGCGCTAGAAAAGAAACATGGCGATTTCGTCCGTACACTGATCAATGACCGTGCTGTCAACGCGGTGCATGATATTTCTGATGGCGGCTTGGCGATCGCGGTGGTTGAAATGGCCTTGCCTACATCATGGGGCGCAAAGCTCGAAACCATGGATCACGTGGCCCTCTTCGCCGAAGACCAAGCCCGCTATGTGCTAACCGCCACGCCAGCCCGCGCCATGGCCATTCTGGCCGCAGCGCATGAGCACAAGGTCACCTGCGCCATCATCGGCGAAGTGACGACTGACCCAACTTTAAAAATCGGCACGCCGACGTCCATCGCAATGACAGATTTGCGCCATGCCCACGAAGGCTGGTTCCCGAATTACATGGCGAGTTAGGGTCAAATATGTTAGAAACATCCCATGACCGAAATTCTTGAAAGCGCAATCGAGAAAGCCAAAGACTTACCCAACGTCAGACAAGATGAAGTGGGCAAGATGGTGCTTGCGATGATTGAGCAGGATCATTCAAATCTGTCTCTTTCAAAGATACAGCAAGACGAAGTGCGCCGCAGGATCGCCAGCCCGATTGAACTGGTGCCCGAAGCTGAAATGAATGCCTTTTTCCGCACGCTTGCCGGATGAAACTTCGGTTTTCGCGCGCAGCAAAGGCCGATATCCAATCTATTTTTGATTACATTGCCAAAGACAATCCGCGCATTGCGGCAAGGGTCGTTGGCGAAATTGAAACCGCCACACAGCGTTTGGCTCAGTTTCCGCTTTCTGGACGCGCAGGTGCCGTTCATGAAACCCGCGAATTGGTCGTTCCCAGGCTGCCCTATATTGCTGTCTATCAGATCACTTTAGATGCAGTCGAAATCATAGCCATCTTCCACGCCGTCCA
>Ga0075023_100000009_pt1 | contig 43172 bp, 48 predicted proteins | sample Str014_FD_71388 | JGI IMG/M metagenome (GOLD analysis project Ga0075023, IMG submission 71388) | Freshwater sediment microbial communities in response to fracking from Pennsylvania, USA - Straight Creek_MetaG_SC_2014 | ecosystem: Environmental > Aquatic > Freshwater > Creek > Sediment | place... | reverse complement strand
CGATCACTTTCAGCAAGGTGCAGAACTTCGTCGCCTGCGCCAAGCTGCCTCTGATCAGCAGGCTCATCATCCCACCATAACCATCCAGCATCTGCTTTTTCGCAATGGCATGTGAAGGATGGCTGGCAAGGCCTGGGTAAAGCACGCGTTCGATCATGGGATGATTGGAAAAATGCCGCGCGATGGCCAGCGCGTTGTTGCTGGCTTGCCGGTAGCGCACAAACAATGTGCGAAGCCCGCGCAGCAACAACCAGCATTCAAACGGCGATAGTGGCGATTGTGATTTGGTCCGCAACCATTTCACGTCCGCCCAGCGCGCGTTCACGTCACGCGTAACCAACACACCCGCCAACACGTCAGAATGGCCATTCAGATATTTGGTAGCTGAGTGAAAAACAATATCCGCACCCAGCGCCAAGGGTCGCGTTGTGACTGCACCCGTCGCCGTGGCATCAACCGCCAGAATTGCGCCAACCTTATGCGCAACACTGGCAACGGCCTCAATGTCAATCACATCCCATGTCGGATTGATCGGCGTTTCAATCCAAACAAGATCAGTGTTGGGCCGGATCGCAGATTCGAATGCACCCGGCAAATTGGGATCAACCAATGTCAGCGAGATGCGGCCTTTGGCCTCCAAACGCTGCAACCATTCACGCGTGTTGTAATACATCACATCGAGCGCCACCACATGGGCACCCTGCGGAATGGTCTCCATCAATGTGGTGATCGCCGCCATGCCGGAGGAAAACAGCAACGCGGCTTTGCCCTGCTCTAGTGCCGCAATCGCTTCCTCGGCCTGCCAGAGATTGGGGCTGCCATTGCGCACATAGTTTTCAGTGAGCTTCGGCTGATAGTTTTCATCCCGCGCATAGGTCGTCGACAAATAGAGGGGCGGCACCACAGCCCCCGTCGCCGGGTCCGTCGCCCGCAAGGCATGGGCCGCAATGGTTTCGGGGCGGAGGGTTGAGTTGGACATTATTTTTTGCGCTCAATCAGATTACCCATGATGTATTTATGAAGCACTGAATTGACAAGAGATTGATAACGCAATCCCTCATCACGTGCCTGATCTTTGAGAACCAGAAGGGTAAGCTTATCAATGCGAATAGTAACCGGAACTTTTACGGGCTTGACTGACTTAGAATTCTTCCATTTCATTGGCCCTCTGATCTTGGCGCGTTCGACGATCTTCGCGATAGTTCCGTCTCGAAACATAGTTTCGATTTCGCGCTCCGTTTGATCTTGAGGTTCCCACACTGAAGGGACATCTCGCACCGATTTGGTGCGCCTATTTTGCTTTTCCATGTGAGGCTCCATAAAATGAATCCAATTTTCGGTCTGGATAGATGGTCTTCAGAAAAACAAATTCGCCATCTCTCAGAAATGGAACTGCGCAAACTTAGCCATTGAGAAGAACCACGAAAATACGTTGATTTTGCCTTCGCGGATGCGGTACTTCGGCCAACAACTTGCCACCAGCGATCTCGTCACGAACCATCTCAAAGCTCACGCCCCGCTGAGCTTTCAAAACTTCATTCTTCTCTTCATTCCAAACAAATTCCATTCTGCTTGATTATCTTACATTGTACATACAATGTCAATCATGGATACAACTTCGCCTTCGACCACCCCTGCCCCGGTTCCGCCCGCCTGAACACCACGCGGTCATGCAAACGAAACGGCCTGTCGTGCCAGAACTCGATCGACAAAGGTCGGACGCGAAAACCGCTCCAATGTGGTGGGCGCGGCACGGTGCCGATGGCATATTTCGCGGTATACATGGCCACCGCAGTTTCCAGCGCAAAGCGCCCTTCCAGCGGCCGCGACTGAGCAGACGCCCAAGCTCCAATGCGTGAATCTCGCGGGCGCGAATTGAAATAGGCGTCTGCCTCTGCCGTCGTCACTTGTTCAACAACCCCGCGTACGCGCACTTGGCGGCGCAGGCTCTTCCAATGGAACACCAAGGCTGCCTTTAAAGTGGCCAGAAGTTCCTGGCCCTTCTGGCTTTCATAATTGGTGTAAAACACAAAGCCTTGGCTATCAAAATCCTTGAGAAGAACCATGCGCGCATTGGGCAGGCCTTCTTCATCCACCGTGGCCAGTGTCATGGCATTGGGGTCATTGGGCTCAGAAGTTTCCGCATCTTTCAACCATTCACCGAACAAAGCAAATGGATCATCACATTCAGTGAAGCCCATTTGCGCCGTAGTGACTTTCAACCGTTCCAGATCCATCAGCGTTCCACAAGCGCCCTGAGATTTGCAAGACCCTGATCAAAATCCTTGCCCACCATGCTGTCCATATTCATGAACATGTGCATGAGCTTCATCATCAGATTTAACGGCCCGCGCATTTCCCATTTGATGTTGGTGCCCGCTGCTGAAGGGGTTAATGTAAACTCTGTCACATTGCTGGCCTTGAAAGGTTTCAGGAAATTGAGATCAAGCTGCATGTTGGTAAACGGTTGCGAGTGAGTGATTTCCATATTGCCTTCACCCACTTGCTTGTTGCCGATCCACGAATATTTGGCACCCTTGCCGGATGTGACTCCGCCATAGGTGCGGGTCATGTTGGGATCCATTTTCTCCCACGGGGACCACGACTTCCAGTTCTTGAAATCATTGATTTGCGCAAATACGCGCTCTGGTGGGGCCTTTATATCAGCGCTGCGCACCAGGCTGAATGTGTTAGGTCGCGCGGATACGAAGAGCAAAAATGCAATGATGATGATGGCGATAGAGACAATTGCAGTTAGCATGATAATCCTCCCTGATTTTTTAGCATAGACATTAGGCGTGCAGTTTGCGCCCGTCCATCTGGGGTGACAAGACCGATCTATTTCTTTTTATAGACCAAATGGAGTGCGCCTTCACCGGCCTTGGTTTCAACATTGTGATAGCCAAGCGCAGCCAAGTCTATGTCGGCCAAAAGACTTTCCCCTTTGCCAAGAATGACAGGCGCAACAGCCAAGTGCAAATGATCAACCAATCCCGCTTGCAAAAAGGCACGAACTGTGTGCACGCCACCACTCAATCGAATGTCTTTTTCACCAGCAGCAGTTTTCGCTTTTTTCAGCACCTCAGCAGGCGCGCCCGTGGCAAATTCAAAGACTGTTCCGCCCTCCATCGCCATTGGCGGTCTTGGGTAGTGAGTCATTACAAATACTGGCGTATGATATGGCGGGTTTGGCCCCCACCAGCCTTTCCAGTTGTCATCAGGCCATTCACCACGTTGTGGGCCAAACATGTTGCGCCCCATGATAGCCGCACCAATATTGTCAAAGCCACGAGAAGCGAATGTGTCGTCTATTCCCGTTGTGCCTTGGTCATGGCCAAACATTTTCTGAAACGTTTTGGTGGCCATGAACCATTTGCTCAATTCCATGCCACCTTCGCCGAAAGGCTTATCGAAACTCTGGTTCAGACCGGTTGAAAAACCATCCACAGAGACTAGAAAAGTTTCCACTCGTAACTTACTCATTTCTCTCTCCTAATTCTTTGCAAGAAATTTTTGAAGGCTGTCCAGCGTGCCATTCCATCCGCCGGTCATGCCGTCATGGGCAGCACGGAAAGTATTACCTTCAGCATCATCAGCGCCAGTATAAATCCAATTGATTTTCAACTTTGTCTGGTTTGTGCTTTCAGGAATGAACTCAAACACCGTGACCATCTGTTTCGGCCAAGTGGGAGCCATCGGATGCGCCGTGACGCCGCCGTCCTTGTCGGAGAAGCTTTGCAGATAGACCAAGCGCGAATGCGGCGTGATTTCTTTATAGGTCACCAAGCCCCACATTTCATGGCCATCAGGCGTTGCCATGCCATAGTGATAGGTACCGCCAGCGCGAAAATCTTGTTCGGCCTTGATAGTTGTCATGCCGGGCGGGGCAAACCACTGCTTCATGTCCTCGATCCGTGTGCAAGCATCAAACAAACGCACTTGCGAAACTGGAAAGCTGCGCGAAATTTCAAATAGGTTCTTGGGCTCCGCCATCGGAGCGACATAGGCCGCCAGACGATCTAAATTCTGCAAACCGCCCTCCAAGGCAAATTCGGGGATGGCATCGCGCGATGCCATGCTTTTCTCAATAATGCGTAATTCAATCCGCGTCTTGCCGCCTTCATCTGTTAACTCAACTTCGCCAATAAATTTATGGTCGAAATGACCCTCGCCGCCATTATCGTGATCATAGCGCAGGAGATGCGGCGCATCGATGTTCAGGAAAACGAAACGGTTCGGATAATCTGTGCCATCCGGTCCATGCATCGTAAAGCGTGCTTCTCCGCCCACACGCAAATCATAGCTCTTAAAACTGTTAGTGAAACCGTCCGGCCCCCAGAAATGTTTGAGATGTTCTGGTGTGGTCAAGACTTTCCATACTAGCTCACGCGGCGCATCGATCAGGCGCGTGGTTATGATTTGTGGTTTGTCTTTCGGTAAAATACTCGTTGAGTAACGTGACACGATTTTCACTCCTTGATGGTTTTCAAATAGCTATCGAGACGGTCAAGCCGCAGTTCCCACAGGGCGCGGTAGGCATTCATCCATTCATCAACTTCTTTCAGGCCTTCGAGCGAAAGACGACAGGGTCTTTGCTGGGCAATGCGGCTGCGCGTGATCAAGCCTGCCTTCTCCAAAACTTTAATATGATTTGAAATAGCAGGCAGTGACATCGCAAAGGGCTCGGCCAGCTCATTCACCGTGGCATCGCCAGACCGCAGCCGCGACAGCATGGCCCGCCGCGTCGGGTCAGCCAACGCTTGAAGTTTGAGACTAAGCACATCAGCAGACATGTGTTGAAACCTCAACCGTGCCCTGCTGCTTGTATTTCAACGTAGCGTTTAAAATTGTTGAGGATGGCCTGCCACCCACCCTTCTGCATATCAACGGAGTTGGTTGTCTCAGCTTCAAAATGAACCAGCAGCGCAACACCACCAGCCATTTCAGTAAACGTTACTTCCGCAGTGCGATCATCAAATGCGTAGGCGATCAATTTATGCGGAACAATGGCAGTATAAGTGCCCGCGAAATCAAACCCCATGCTGCCGTCTTTGGCTTCCATGCGCGAAGAAAAGCTTCCACCGACGCGCAAATCAATCACCGCCTTCGTCGTGTGCCAGTCGTCAGATGGCGCGTTCCATTTCACAATGTCTTGCGGTGTCGTATAGGCCTGCCAAACAAGGGCGATTGGAGCGGTGACTATTGTTTCGACTGAGATCATGGGTGCTGCGCTCATGGCATTCCTCTACGGTTTCAGGTGTGTTTTAGATTTACGTGGCGTTCACGGCCCCGACAGTCGAACTTAAATTAATTATTCAATTAATTAAACAACAAATTAAATACAGATCTGATCGCAACCTGTCAATTCTCTTATTTAAAAATGGATCTTGGAGGCATTGTTACGTGGCTTCCCGCTGCTTAAAGATTCACGTGCCACAAACATTTGCGAATGAATTATCATCTGGCCTTGGCTTTGATATTCCGCCAAACCATGCCAGAAGGCAACGCAATTTGATTTAATAGATGGGGTTAGAATGACTGTTACAAAACCAATTATGGCAGGCAAACGCGGCCTCATCATGGGCGTTGCCAACAGCCGATCCATTGCCTGGGGCATTGCGAAGTCCTGCGCCGATCATGGCGCGGAACTGGCCTTCACCTATCAGGGCGATGCCACGAAAAAGCGCGTCGAACCCTTGGCTGCCGAAGTTGGTTCCACCATCGTGCTCCCCTGCGACGTGAGCGACATGGCGTCGATCGACACCGTGTTCGACACCTTGAAAGAAAAATGGGGTAAACTCGATTTCGTGGTTCACGCGATAGGATTTTCCGACAAGGATGAATTGACCGGACGTTACGTTGATACCTCGCCTGATAATTTCACCAAGACCATGTTCATCTCGATCTATTCCTTCACCGCCGTGGCCCAGCGCGCTGAAAAGCTCATGACCGACGGCGGCTCGATGCTCACGCTGACTTATTACGGCGCGGAAAAATGGATGCCACATTACAACGTGATGGGCGTGGCCAAAGCCGGCCTTGAAGCCTCCGTGCGCTACATGGCCGCCGACTTGGGCGAGAAAAACATCCGCGTGAATGCCATTTCCGCAGGCCCGATCAAAACACTGGCCGCCTCTGGCATCGGCGACTTCCGATATATCCTGAAGTGGAATGAATATAACTCACCACTGCGCCGCACGGTGACGATTGAAGAAGTAGGCGACAGCGGCATGTATATGCTCTCCGACCTGTCGCGCGGTGTGACAGGTGAAATCCTGCATGTGGATTCCGGCTATCATATTGTAGGCATGAAGAATCCATCGGCCCCGGACATGACCGTCGAAAAGAGCGATGTCTAACCTTCCGCCCATCTATTTCATCCGCCATGGTGAAACCGATTGGAACGAGCAAGGCCTCATTCAGGGGTCAGTGGAAAGAGAGCTGAACGCGACCGGTGTGGCGCAGGCGCAATCCATTGCCACCGCCTTGTCAGTCAAGCGCGAAGAACTTCAAGGTTTCGACTTCGTTGTCTCGCCTCAACAGCGCGCCCAGCACACAATGAAAATCATCTGCGCCTCACAGCCCCGCAATTTTGATACCGTGGTATGCGAACCTCGGGTGCGCGAACTTGGCTTCGGCATCTGGGAGGGTAAGCCCTTCACAGAACTGCGCAGCCAACCAGATTACCCCTACGGCCAAGCTGGCCACTATGAATGGCGGCCCGAAGGCGGTGAATCCTATCATGACGGTGTGATGCGGGTCGATGCCTTCCTCAAAACCGTCAAGCGCCCCACGCTGGTTGTGGCCCATGGCGCGGTGGGTCGTTGCCTGATCGGCTATGTCTGCCGAATCCCCCGCATCGACATCACCCATTTGCCAACCCCACAGGGTTGCTACTGCGTTTTGCGGGATGGCAAATACCAATGGTTTGACCCAAGCCATCAACCAGCTTAAATTAAACGCATGTCACACAACACCTTTGGCCATCTCTTCCGCGTCACGACTTTCGGCGAAAGCCATGGGCCTGCCATAGGTGCAGTGGTGGACGGCTGCCCACCCAACCTCAAAATTTCCGCTGCCGACATTCAAGCCTTCCTCGACAAACGCAAGCCTGGTCAAAATCGGTTCACCACCCAACGCCATGAGGCTGATGAAGTCAAAATTCTCTCCGGCGTGTTTGAAGATGAGCGAACGCAAGGCTTGCGCACAACAGGCGCGCCCATCACGCTGATGATCGAAAACACCGATCAGCGCTCAAAAGACTATTCAGAAATCAGAGACAGTTTCCGCCCCGGTCATGCCGATTTCACTTATCAGAAAAAATATGGCATCCGCGATTATCGCGGCGGTGGCCGTTCTTCAGCGCGTGAAACCGCTTGTCGCGTGGCGGCAGGTGCCGTTGCCCGGCTGGTCATCCCGCAAGTGAAAATCCGTGGATGCCTCATACAAATGGGTCCACACAAGATTGATCGCAAGAATTGGGATTGGGCGCAGGTCGACCAGAACCCCTTCTTCTGTCCTGATGCCAAAGCCGCTAAAGACTGGGAAGCTTATTTGGATGGCGTGAGGAAAGAGGGTTCCTCCTGTGGTGCGATCATCGAAATCACTGCCTCCGGCGTGCCCGCAGGCTGGGGCGCGCCACTTTATGGCAAGCTCGATTCCGAACTCGCGAGCGCGATGATGAGCATCAATGCCGTGAAAGGTGTTGAGATCGGTGACGGCTTTGCCTCTGCGGCGTTGACAGGCGAATCCAATGCAGATGAAATTCGGATGCATCACGGCAAGCCTGAATTCCAATCCAATCATGCCGGTGGAATTTTGGGCGGCATCTCATCTGGTCAAGATGTGGTCGTGCGTTTTGCCGTAAAGCCCACTTCGTCGATCCTTACGCCGCGCAAAACCATCACCGCACAAGGTGCCGACACAGACATCATCACCAAAGGCCGCCACGACCCCTGCGTGGGCATCCGTGCTGTGCCTGTGGGCGAAGCCATGATGGCCATTGTTCTGGCCGATCAATTCCTGCGCCACCGTGGGCAAATAGGCTAACCCAAGCGCGCAGGCTTGACCCACCACTGAGGTTGAAGTGCGGCAATTTCAGCGGCAAGCAACTGCGCGTCTTCAAAGCTGCGCGCAATACCAAAGCATGTGGCCCCAGAGCCGGACATTAAAACGGGAGACAGCGCCGTCTTCTGCAAGGCCGAAAGCACATTGGAAATAACGGGCTGGGTTTGAATTGCTGCTGCCGTCATGTCATTGCGCCATTCGGCGCGCGCGGGCGCAGGCCGCGTGTCACCCAGCTTCAACCCCATCACCTTGAACACCGCCGCAGTGGCGCAAGGCACCAGAGGATTGACCAGAACCAGAGCGGGCGGCAACTGTTCCGTCAGCACACTGATCTTTTCACCAATGCCTTCCATCAGGCAGGCTTGGCCCACAAAACACACAGGCACATCAGCACCAATTGCCGCAAGGCCGGAAATTTGCACATGATCCAGCTGAACATCAGCCAGCCGCAAAAGCCCGCGCAGCATCGCCGCCGCATCTGCTGAACCGCCGCCGATGCCTGAAGCAACCGGGAGGTTTTTCTCCAGCTGAACCGCAACACAGGGAACAGGCATCTGCGCCCGCACATGCGCCCAAGCTTTCCAGATGATATTATCTTCGCCCAGTGGAACATCAGAGGCAAATGGGCCCGACACAAAAAGCACATTGTGTTCCGCAGGCGCAATCACCAGCCTGTCCGCAATATCAGCAAAGGCCACCACCGATGAAAGCTCATGATACCCATCTACCCTCCGCCCCAGAACGTGAAGCGAAAGATTGATTTTGGCCAGGGCCAATTCAACAATTGCGGGCATTACTGCACCAGAGTTTTAATAGTGATAACGCCTAGACAGTGGTTGTCACCCCGGCGAAGTTCGGGACTATCGCATACGGAAATTCGAATTTTATTTTCATCCTTCTCCCCTTGGGAGAAGGTGCCCAACGGGCGGATGAGGGACTTATCACCAGTGAGATTTTCGGAAATTGGACTCGCGAAAAAACACTCATCCGCCCTTCGGGCACCTTCCCCCGAAGGGGGAAGGATGGAAACTATCTGATCCAAAAAAACCAAGTGAATCGCTAACCCTTCGTCGGTTTGCTAGTATCCATCACAGCAGGTGCGGCATTGTCCGCTGGCTTGGCCTGAACTGCATCGACCATGCCGTCTTTCAGTTTACCTTCAATGCGGGTGATATCATCCTTCTCGGGGTGATTGTCCTTGGCATGTTGCCATTGAAACTGCGCCTCAAGCTTGCGCCCCACTTTCCAGTAAACATCTCCCAGATGCTCTGCGATAATGGCATCAGAGGGCACCAGATCAACGGCGCGTTCGCAATAAGCGACGGCCTGTTCATAATCGCGCAAAGTGAAATAGGCCCAGCCTAGACTGTCAGTGATGAACCCATCATTGGGCTTCAGGCTCACCGCTTTTTTGACCATCGCAATCGCTTCATCCAGATTGACGCCGCGATCGATCATCGAATAGCCGAGATAATTGAGAACCGAAGGATCATCCTTTGAAAGTACCAAGGCTTTGCGGAAATCCGGTTCCGATTTGTCATATTGTTTCAGACGGTCATAGACAATGCCGCGATCATAATAGACGCGCCAAGTGGTGGCATCATTTTCCGGCAACAAGGCCAAGGCCTGACCATAGATTTCAGCCGCCTTGGCAAGACTGTCATTGGTCCGATAAATCCCAGCCAGTGTCACCAAGGCATCGGTGTCTTTGCTGTCCTTGGCCACAACGGCGGTCAGCTTGGCAATCGCTTCGGGCTTTTGGTCTTGCCGTTCAAAGTTCAAAGCCATCTGCATATCCGCATAGTTTCGCAGAACGGAATCTTGCGGCACCTGCTCAAACGTCGCATTGGCCTGATCATAAAGTTTAAGGCCGGATTGCACAGCCCCAAGCGTGGTCAAAACAACAGGCCTGTCAGCGCTAAAAGCCAAGGCCAATTGCGAATAAACCAAAGCCGCATCAGCGCTTTGATCGCCGTTCAAAGCCGAAGCCACAGAGAATAGAACTTCGCCTGCCCCAGCCGCTGGCGTGGCCACAAAGGCGGCGGGCTTTGACGGGTTCTGCAAATCTGCCAGTTGCTTTTGCACCAGAACATCGCGCTGACCATCTGCGAGGAAAGCCCGGTAGACTTTTTCAGCATCCATCTTGCGGCCATTGCGTTCCAGAAAATTGCCATAGGCTTGAATGATGCGCAGTGACGTGGGCGCTAAGCCATAGGCTTTTTTATAGGCCGCTTCGGCGCGAACTGAAGAGCCGAGATAATCTGCAATCAGCGCCGCGTGAAAAGCTTTGTAATTGGCAAAAGCATCTTGCCCATCGAGCTTGTCAAGCTCATGCATCGCAGCATTGAGCGAGCCTTCGCCCGCATAACCCCAGGCATTGAGAAGAGCTGATGTCAAAATGCCAATCGGCGTATAGGCGGCTTCATTGAAATGATCGCGCGCTTGGCCATAGCGCCGGGCCTTGAATTCCTTGAGGCCCAGCACCAGCCGCGCAATCCGCTGCTGGCTGTTGAACTTCACAACTTGCGCCGCCAAAGGTTCGGCCTTGGCAAAATCCCCCTGCATCACTTCAGCCTGAAACAGCCGCTCGGTGAGAATACCGTTGTTCTGATCCTGCTTCAGCGCAGCGCTGGTATAAGTGGCCGCCGCCCCCAGATCCAGCAAATGGCTGGCAGTGCGTGAGGCGAGATAATTGCCGGAAAATGAGCTGGCCGCTGGCGTGTCAGCCAACGCAGGCGAGGCCACGATCAAACCGAGTGAAAGAAAGGAAATTCCAAATAAGCGCATGAGCAATCCTTGAGGGGCCGTTGTACCCACGATTCACTGCAAGATTGCGGTTTTTATGCGCCGCCCGCAAGCAAAAAGGGCGGCAGGTTTCCCCAACGCCCTTTTCACAAGGTCCGCCGAAATTAATTGGTAAGGCGCAAAGTCGAAAGATTTTGGGCCAAGGATTGGAAGATTGTGTTCAATTGCGATTGGTCCGTGGCCACCAATGCATGGGCCGCATCAGTAGCGCAATTATTCAGAAGGGCCACGCGAAGTGGGTAAGTTGCGTCAAGCTGGAACGCAATGGTATAGACTTCTACGCCAGAGGCCTTGATGGCAGTGCACATCGCGTTTGATTGGGTGTAAACGTCGCCGTTGTCTGGCGCCTTATTGATCAGATCATTGGTCGTATAATAGCTGCCGGAGACCACAGGGTTACCACTGATCACGCCATTGCCGTAAGCGGAGTTGTATTCGCCGTCGGTCATCAAAATCATCACTTTCTTGACCTTGGTCAGAGGGTCGGTGGTGATCAGTTTGTCGTAACCGGCAGGAACGCTCGTACCGGTGAAAATGCCAAAGTTGGGCGACAAGGTATACCAACCCCATGCAATGCCAACCTGCCCAGCCGTCGAATAGTTCGCGGCCATGGCAGAGATTGTGGCGTTGATCGTGGTCGCATCAGTGCTCAAGGGCAACATGGCCTGAACGCCACAAATATTTTGCGTACCGACATATTGGCGGCCGACAGGAGATACCGTCGCTGAGGCATCAGTATAGGCCTGTGCGCCTGTTCGTTCAGTCACACAATTTGATATGGTGAAAGTTGAAGTGCTGCCGGAAGCATTGTTGAATTTATAGGACTGACTACCCGGCAACGTGGAAGTTCCTGCAACAAATCCGCCACGTGCGGACGCTGCCATGGCAGTCGTCCCCATGTTCACGCCATTGTTGTAAGGAACGACTGCGATCTTCGTATAATATGGCGTCTGACTTGAACCCATCACTGTGGTTACGAAATTCTGGGCTGCCGTTTTCAAATCATTGATTGGCTTGGTTATAAAACCTGAACCGGGAGTATTCATTGAATTGGTATTATCCAACACCAATGAAACTTCCAAATTGATATTCCGCCCCGTACCTACATGCAGGGCTTCAGAGCTCGTCGTAACTTGCTCTGTCGGAATGCCAACAATATTCATAAACCACGTATTAAGCGTAACCGTGGCCGTTGCTTTGATGGAATTTGGTGTCGCACCCGCCGAGATCGTATAGCTAGTCACCGTCGCATCTGTGCCCTTGTAGTTGACGTCCAAAAACGGTCTCGATGCCGTGGTCAAAGTCGTCATGTTCGTCGAATTCGACACGGCCGCGTAGAGGACAGCGGAATCCAGCGAAGCCTGCAATGCCGTCTTGGCATTCACAACGCGATCAAAGTCCAGCGCCGCACCGCCAGCTACAAGCAGCGGAATGGACGCAATGGCAAACATCATCGTCACGTTGCCGCGCTGATCCCTGATCATGCGCTTTGCACCTTTGGCCAACTTTGCAAGTTTCAACGTCTTCGCCATGTACCGTACCCTTCGATATGCCCAACCTAAGGTTCTGAGGAATACGGCAAAGGTTTCAACATCACGTTTCAGCACTTGGTTGCTTTTTAATAAAATTTCTCAGGCAGGTGGAAATGGTCAATCCGGTTAATGAAATGTAAATTCACATATTGGGATAGTTCGGCCCCTCGCCACCTTGCGGCACGGTCCAATTGATATTCTGCGATGGGTCTTTGATGTCGCAGGTTTTGCAGTGAACGCAGTTCTGGTGATTGATCTGGAAACGAGGTTCTTTTCCATCTTCTTTCACAACTTCATACACGCCTGCCGGGCAATAGCGCTGCGCCGGCTCATCCCACATCGGCAGATTGACAGAAATGGGAATGGCCTTGTCTTTCAGCTGCAAATGCGCAGGCTCATCCTCTTCATGGCTCGTGGCCGAGAAGGCCACATTGGTCAGACGGTCAAATGACAACACGCCATCGGGCTTGGGATACTCAATCGGCGCACACTCTGCGGCGGGTTTCAGTGTGGCATAATCCGGTTTGCCATGGGACCATGTGCCAAGCCCAAAACCAACCAGCGTGTTCAGCCACATATCGACAGCCCCCAGCGCAGCCCCCCCCAGCAATCCCAATTTGGACCACATGGGTTTTACATTCTTAACTTTCTTCAAATCCTCATAGACCCACGAAGATTCATAAGCCGCTTGATAACTCTCTAATATGTCGCCGCTCCTGCCCGCCTGCAATGCTGCCACGGCCTGCTCGGCGGCGAGCATCCCCGTCTTCATGGCATTATGCGAACCCTTGATGCGCGGCACATTGACGAACCCTGCTGAACACCCAATCAGCGCCCCGCCGGGGAACGCCAGTTTGGGCACAGATTGGAATCCACCCTCAGTAATCGCCCGTGCGCCATAAGCCACGCGCCGCCCACCTTCGAGCACCTGCGCAATCAACGGATGATGCTTGAAGCGCTGGAATTCCATATAAGGATAAAGATGCGGGTTCTGATAATTGAGATGCACCACAAAGCCGATCGAAACCAGATTATCTTCCAAGTGATACATGAATGAGCCGCCACCCGTTTTGGTGCCCAAGGGCCAACCCATAGTGTGGGTGACTTGGCCCTGTTTGTGATTTTCAGGCTTCACTTCCCACAGCTCTTTCATGCCCAAACCAAACTTCTGCGGTTCACGGCCTTCTGAGAGATTGTATTTGGCGATGATTTCTTTGGCGAGGCTCCCGCGCACACCTTCGGCGATGAGCACATATTTGCCCGTCAGCTCCATGCCTGGTTGATAATCAGGCTTATGCGTGCCATCCTTGGAAATGCCCATAACGCCAGCGACTACGCCGCGAACTGAGCCATCTTCACGGTAGAGAACTTCCGAAGCTGCAAAGCCCGGATAAATCTCGACGCCAAGTTCTTCAGCCTGCGTGGCCAGCCAACGGCAGACATTACCTAGCGACACGGCATAATTACCATGATTGTTCATCAGCGGTGGCATGAGGAAATTGGGCAGGCGCAATGCCCCAGAAGGCCCAAGCAGGAAGAAGCGATCTTCTTTGACTTCCGTATTGAGCGGTGCTCCCTTTTCTTTCCAATCCGGGATCAGTTCATTCAACGCAATAGGGTCAATCACCGCGCCTGAAAGAATATGCGCACCAACCTCAGAACCTTTCTCCAAAACGCAAACCGTGGTTTCGGGCGAAAGCTGTTTCACGCGAATGGCTGCACTTAAGCCAGCAGGCCCAGCGCCCACAATCACCACATCATAATCCATCGCTTCGCGTTGCATATTTTGGAATCCTTGTTTGGGGGAGTTATAGGTCGACAAAATGCGAATGCAAAATCGATTTGCAGAGAAATGTCCTCTCCCGCCTGCGGGAGAGGAGGGGGACCCAATGCCCTTGCATTGGGGGAGGTGAGGGAAACCAGGTTCTGATTTCGACTTCCCCTCACCTATCCCATACTCCGACGCGAAGACGCCTCGAAGTATGGGGCCCTTTCCTCTCCCGCTTCGCGGGAGAGGACAAAGGTGCTATGGCTAAGCCATGTCCACCCCTTCACACTTCGATTTAGCCTCTCCTGCCGAAGCCCTATCGTGGCTTGTGGAAATGGGTGCTGATGAAATCATTATGGAACAGCCCATGGACCGTTTCGCCGACAGCGCAAAACTGGTCTCCGCCAAGCCCGCCCCGAAACTCGAAATCAAAAGCGCTCCCGCACCAAAACCATCAGTCCCGTGCGCGCCCACAACCGATGTCTCCGGCCTTCACTCCATCGCCGACATTGCCCAAGCCTTGAATTTTATGGACACCCATCCCTTGCGCAAGAACGCCAGCAAGCTCGCCTTCTTCGAAGGGCCGGAGCGGGCGGAGGTTTTGATCCTCGCCGATCGCCCGCGCAATGAGGAAGACAAAGCAGGCCTCGTCTTCGCCGGAAAATCGCGCATCCTGCTCACCAACATGCTGGCCGCCATCAATCTCAGGCTTGAAGACGTGGCTTTGATGAACCTGATCCCGTGGCGGCCACCGGGCAATCGCGCCCCAACGGAAGCTGAAATCAGCGCCGTTCTTCCCTTCGCGCGGCGCGCGCTGGAACTGGCACGGCCACGTTTGATCCTCGCTTTCTCGGCACTCCCTGCCCAACATCTGGTAGGCGCTGATCCCTCCATCTTGCGCCAGCGCGGCAAATGGCAGGCGCTCGGCGAGGCTGCCTTGCTCTCCACTTTGCATCCCGACGAATTGCTGAAATTCCCGCTGCAGAAAAAACTCGCCTGGCGCGATCTGTTGACCTTCAAGGAAAAGCTGTGATGGCTGAACGCGAATTTATGCCTATCGGCATTGCCGTGATGACGGTGTCGGACACGCGCACAACTGCCGACGATAAATCCGGCGACACTTTGGCTGAACGCGTTATTGCAGCGGGCCACAGGTTGGCGGGTCGCGTGATTGTGAAAGATGATGTCCGCCAAATTCGCGCCGCAGCGCGCAAGTTCATCGCCGACAAGGCTGTCGATGTGGTGATCTCCACCGGCGGCACCGGCCTCACCGGCCGCGATGTCACCATCGAAGCCATGCGCGGGTTGTTTGAAAAAGAAATCGAAGGCTTCGGCACAGTGTTTCATATGATCTCATTCCAGAAGATCAAAACCTCAACCATGCAAAGCCGCGCCACCGGCGGCGTGGTGAAGGGCAAATATATTTTCTGTCTGCCGGGAAGCCCGGGTGCCTGCCGTGACGGCTGGGACGAGATTTTGGTGCATCAGCTGGATTATCGCAACAAGCCTTGCAACTTCGTGGAGATTATTCCCCGGCTGGAGGAAGGGTTGCGGAGGAAGTAGTTGAATACTCGCAACCGATCTCATAGCATTCCGTTCAGTTTAGAAGGACGGAGCTAGATAAGATGGCAAAAGGTTTTGCAGTTGCTGCGTTGATAATTGCGATCATTGCGCTATTCATTCCAATAGTTTCAATTTTTGTTTCACTCCTAGCCTGCATACTTGTGTTGCTGGCATCACTGTTTGGTGAAAAGGTAATCTCGACTGCAACGACCTTAATAATACTGTTTAACACATTCATCTTTAGCCCAACTAACTGGGTGGCCATGGCCAGTGACGCTGGCGCACCTATTAGGGCCGTTAGCTGGATGTGTGCTGCAGCTTTCATGCTGATCATAATTAGAACCGTCCTAGACGGATTTCGGCGCCCACTCAGAAATAATCCACCAAAGATTAAAACCAGATAGTATTCACTCTGCGTGTGCGCGTGTTCAATTTTGTTCTTGCCAAGTTCCGTAATTTCGTTCTATATTTGTTCCATGGCGATTCTTTTGGATATGCGCCCCTCACCGGGCCTCGATATGGGTGCCTTGGGCACCGGCAAGCTCACCTCGCTGCCCCAGATGGAGCGCGGGCGTGGCGCGAAGCTGAACCCCGCAGCGCGCTTTGATCAGCACACCAGCGCCTTTGTCGATGATGGCTGGGAAACGCTGGCCGAACAGCCGCGTCTCAAAACCGAGGTCTTCACCGAAACGCCAAAGACCATCATCACCCGCAATGACTCGCCCGATATTTCTTTCGACCGTTCGATCAATCCTTACCGTGGCTGTGAACATGGCTGCGTTTATTGCTATGCGCGGCCCAGCCACGCTTACATGGGCCTGTCGCCAGGGTTGGATTTTGAATCGAAGATTTTTGTTAAGCCGAACGCGGCGGCTCTTCTCCGGGAGGAATTCACCGCGACCAACTACAGTCCCGCGACCATTGCATTGGGCGCCAACACAGACGCCTATCAACCCATCGAGCGGGATTACCGGATCACACGCGGCGTGATCGAAGTGATGCAGGAATTCAACCACCCCTTTGGCATTGTCACCAAATCCGCCACTGTTTTGCGCGATCTCGATATTTTGCAGCCCATGGCCGCCAAAGGTCTGGTGAAAGTGGCAATCTCAGTGACCACGCTGGATGCAAATCTGGCGCGGCGCATGGAACCTCGTGCTTCAACGCCCGTGAAGCGGCTTTCAGCTTTGGAAATTCTCTCCAAGGCAGGCATTCCAACGGTAGTGATGATGGGGCCAATCATTCCGGGCCTCAATGATTCAGAAATCGAAAACATCCTCAAATCCGCCCGCAACGCTGGCGTGAAAGAGGCAGGCTACACCATGTTGCGACTGCCGCTTGAGGTGAAAGACATTTTCAAGGACTGGCTGGAGAAGGAATATCCAGACCGCGCCGCCAAGGTGATGTCACTGGTCAAATCCGTGCGCGGCGGCAAGGAGAATGACCCCAACTTTGGAACCCGCATGTCAGGCCAAGGCCCCTATGCCTGGACCATCGGCAGGCGTTTCCAGCTCGCCGCACAACGCTTGGGGTTGAACATCAACCGCGTAAAACTGCGCACAGATCTGTTCGAGAAGCCCGTGCAGAAGGGCCAGCAGATGCGGTTGATTTGAAGAGTGCTCGTCCTCCCCGCTTGCCGGGGAGGATAAAGAATTCGGTGAACCTTCCTCACCAGCAGCGGATAACTTGGCCTGTCACCGCGCCCTCAATGCTCTTGGCAAAAGCCAGCCCAACTTCCGCGTTCGAAACCGGGCGATGCCCTGGAAAATAGCCGTCATATTTCTGGGCAGCCGCTTGCAGCAATCCCGGGCTCACCACATTGATTCTGATCCCACGTGGCATTTCAATGGCCGCACCAATCACGAAGGAATCGAGCGCCCCATCGCACGCCGCCGCATTGGCCCCCTGACGAATGGCCTCCAATGATAGAATGCCGCTGGTTAACGTGAACGAGCCCGCATCATTGACATTCTTCATCCCGAGCAAAACGAGATTGATCTGCCCCATCACTTTGTCCTTGATCCCGTCAAGAAACTGCGTTGGCGTCATCTCCGCCACAGGCCCGAAATGCGAATGCCCCGTGCAGGCCACCACCGCGTCAACCTTGCCCAATTTGCCATACATGGCCACAACTGAAGCAGCGTCCATTACATCAACCAGAATATCGCCGGCCTTGCGCCCCGCGATCACCAAATCATGGCCTGCCCGCAAGCCCGAGATCGCGGCCTTGCCAACGCTGCCCGCACCACCAACAACCAGAATGCGCATTATTCTGCGCCTTCCGGCTTAAGGCCTTTCAACTTGGCGAACACCGAATCCGCATCATAGTTCTTCTGGCTGTCGCGGTCTGGCGGGGCCGCAGCTTCTGCAGCCTTGGCTTTCTCCGCCTCGGCTGCCGCATGGGCCGCCGTGCCCGAAATTTCATGCGCGGGAATAAGCGTGCGCGGTGCCACAGCATCGCCCACCACTTTCTTGGCACTTTTAGAAGCCGCCTTCTGCACCGCAAGATCAAGCTCCAACTGAGAGCAAAGGCCAAGGGTCACCGGGTCAACTGGCTTGATATTCTGCGCGTTCCAATGGTCCCGGTCGCGCACCGAAGCGATAGTGTGCTTGGTGGTGCCGACAAGTTTCATGATGGCAGACTCTGGCAATTCGGGATGGTTGCGCAGCAGCCACATGATGGCATCGGGCCTGTCACCACGGCGCGACACGGGCGTGTAACGTGGGCCAGCGGTGGACCGCTTAACCTCCACATTCACTTTCGAAACCACCATGGCAAGCCGGTAACTGGCATCAGCTTCGCCCTTGTGGATTTCTTCGCGCGTCAACTGACCAGCAGTCACTGGGTCCATGCCCTTGATGCCAGCGGCCACATCGCCGTCAGCAATGCCTTTGACTTCAAGCTCATGCAACACGCAAAGATCGGCGATCTGCTTGAATGTAAGTGCTGTGTTTTCGACCAGCCAAACGGCAGTGGCCTTGGGCATCAGAGGTGCGGACATGACTTCTCTCCTTTTCGGAGCCGACCTGCGGGCCCCGAGGCGCGATTTGACATAACAGTGTCTGGAATGCGGCCTCTATAGACGCGCGCGGCGGGCTTGGCAATGGCTGGGTTAATCAGCCGAGAATTTCCGCATTCTTCTGCACAATCGCTTTCACCTTTTGCGCATCGATGGCCATCGCGCGCCCCGCGCTGTCGAAGGCTTGCTTGAATGTGAATGCTTCCGTCGTCGGGCCGTGATCATGCAGATGCTGGTGCCGTCGCACTGCTTCGGCCCACTCGGGCACGTGACCGGATGCAACCCACCAGACGGCATAGGGCGGCCATTGCGGTTTCACAAACCATTCGCGCCCACGTTTCAGCGCTTGTGCATGCAAACCTGAATAAGAAAATGCCATGGCAGATTCTGCATCCACCCAGAGTGAAAGCGTAGAGGGCGACCAGCCATCACCACGTTCCACATAGAATTTTGGAAACACCTGTGTGCCCCAGGATGAAGTTCCCGCCTCGCTGTCATAACCCGAACGCGCGATCAGACCGACCGCCCGGTCCACCTGTGGCAAAACGAGATCATTCAAAAATTGAAAACTATCATTCACCGGCTGCTCTGCGGGCTGGGCGAAAACACCAAATGTATAGAGCGCGAGTTTCATGAGGGGTTACGTTGTGAAGTCTCTGTTATCTGATGCCGACGGCTCAACATATCGACCAAGCCCACACATTCCGTCATCCCGGCGCAGGCCGGGATTGGGCTTCCTTCATTATGACAAGCGAAAGCCTGGCCCCGGCCTGCGCCGGGGTGACGGAAGTTTTGGGTATTTGTTGAACCAATCATTCTCCCCTTCACCCCACCACCAAAACAATCTTCCCCATATGCGCATTACTTTCCATCAACGTATGCGCTGCTGCCGCTTCGGCCAACGGGAAGGTTTTGAAAATTTGTGGTTTACATTTTCCTTGCGCCAGCAGCGGCCACACTTTGGCTTCCAGCTCACTGGCGATCTCGGCTTTTTCTGCAACGGTTCGCGGGCGTAAGGTTGAGCCTGTATAGGTCAGCCGCTTCACCATGATCGGCAGAAAATCTGCTGTCACGGTGGCACCCTCTTGAAAGGCAATCTGCACAATGCGCCCATGGGGTGCGGCCACGGCCAAATTGCGTGCCACGTAAGATCCACCCACCATGTCGAGAATGACATCGGCGCGCAATTCCTTGGTCTTCATCACATCGACAAAATCTTCCACCTTATAGTTGATCGCCAGATCAGCACCCAAGCCTTCGACATAGCGGCACTTCTCCGCTGATCCCACCGTGGTGATCACTTTGGCATCAAAAACCTTGGCCAGTTGAATGGCTGTCGTGCCAATGCCGGAGGAGCCGCCATGCACCAAAAGCGTTTCGCCAGGCGCCAAATGCCCGCGCTCAAACACATTGGTCCACACCGTAAAATATGTTTCCGGCAAAGCCGCCGCTTCAATCATGCTGAGCCCCGCAGGCACCGGCAAAGCATTGGCCTCCGCCACGACGGCATATTCGGCATAGCCCCCGCCCGGAACCAAGGCGCAAACCTTATCCCAGGTCTTAAAGCGCGCGGCACACGGCCCAACTTCTACAACCTCGCCCGCAATTTCCAATCCTGGTGTGAGTGGTGCCCCCGGGGGCGGCGGATAACCCCCTCGGCGCTGCAACACATCGGGGCGGTTCACCCCGGCAGCAGCAACCTTAACCAGAACCTGCCCCGAGCCGGGGCTTGGCCGGGGCAATGCACCCAGGACCAAAACCTCCGGCCCGCCAAATCCCTTTATCTCAATCACACGCATCTGGTTCATTTTCGGATTCTCTTGAGACTGTTACAAAGCTGTTGCATCATCTTAACACACCGCATGAGGCCAGACATGGACATTGAAGACCGCCCCACCCCAAAGCCCCGCATGGTTATCGGCGAAAACCTCGATGCCATCTCGGTGGCCGAATTGGAACAGCGCATTGTGACTTTGGACTCCGAGATCGCCCGCATTCGCGCAGAGATTGCCAAAAAACAGGCCTCAAAAGCCGCCGCTGCCAGTTTCTTTCGAAATTAATTGAATTTGCGCGCCCGCAATTAACGATTGAGTAATAATTAACGTTTAGATTGAACCTCAGCCCGGAGCTTCTGGGCTTCTCCGAGTGGTTCGTCCACTCTGTTTGACGCCTCCCTGTTAAAAACTCAAAGCCGCGATCTTACGCGGCTTTTTTTTGGCCTGAAACTTGCTCACCTCATTTGTCGCGGGCTGGCTATTGACGATGAGAGGCAAGAGCGACATGATTAATAATATAACTAAAAGTGTGTTGAGTGAGGGGTCTAGGGGAATGCGCAACGCCACGATGAATTCGGGTGCAATTGACTTTTTGGTCAAATTCACCGGCTCTGAAAATTTTGAAAAGACCTTTAAAGAAGGCATGGGCCTGGTCGAAGAGACCGCCAATTACCTTGACGGCGAAGGCCGGGTTGATGCCCGCGTTTTGGATCGCACCGGCGCCATCGCTTACGCCACCGAAAGCATGCGCCTCACCACGCGTCTGATGCAAATGGCCTCTTGGCTCCTCCTGCAACGCGCCATTGCCGCAGGCGAACTTACCAACAATGATGTGCACCGCGAAAAGCATCGCATTAACTTGGCAGAGATTGGTCGGGGACATAGCCTCAAAGGTTCTGAAAACTTGCCCGACGGCCTTCTCGCTTTGGTCGAGAGATCGCTGCGATTGCTCGAACGGATCAAGACGCTGGATTCAATGATCAGCGCAACAAAAGTCGAGCTGATGGAAGTGGTCGCCAGCCCGATCAGCCAACAGATGAACATGCTGGAACGCGCGTTTAAGGTGGGGTGAGCCCCACGCGTCTTGCAACCCAGCATGAAGTGATCAAACATTTCCCACCTCCGCCGTCATCCCGGCGTAGGCCGGGACTGGGCTTATTTTGATGTTGTTGAAAGAAAGCCCGGCCCCGGCCTCCGCCGGGGTGACGGAACAAAGAGAGTTTCAGCCAGCCAATTTACCTATCCCGCAACAAAAAACCCGGCCTCAACAGCCGGGTTCTTTCATTCTGGTCAAAGCCAATTTTATTTCTTGTTGAGAAAGCCGTATTTGTCATTGAAGCGCGAAACCCGGCCGCCACGATCGAGGATCGTCGTCTGGCCACCGGTCCAGGCCGGATGAACCTTCGGATCAACATCAAGGCTCAGCGTATCCCCAGCCTTGCCATAGGTCGAACGGGTCATAAACTTCGTACCATCCGTCATGACAACGGTGATCGGGTGGTAGTCGGGGTGCACATCGGCTTTCATCGGATAAACTCTGCTTTTCACTAAAATGTTCAAAGCCGAAAGCTGAAGCTTCCGGCCAATTCGGTTGTGCCCTATAGGGGAAATCCATGCGCGGCACAAGGCCCGCAAGAAAGTGCCGAAATGACAGAAGTCAACACCACACAAACGCCGACCAGACGCCTGGCATTGCGGCCATTGGCCAGGCTTTTTCCGTATCTCGCCAACTATCGCGGGCGCGTTATAGCAGCCCTTGTGGCGCTGCTGGTGGCCTCCGTCGCGACACTGGTTATTCCCATCGCCGCGCGCCGTGTGGTCGATCACGGCTTCAGCGACCAGAACGCCAATATCGTCAACCAATATTTCGGCGTGATGTTTTTGGTGGTGGCACTTTTGGCCTTTGGTTCATCCGTGCGCTTCTATTATGTGATGTGGCTGGGTGAACGCGTGGTGGCAGACGTGCGCGACGCGCTGTTCAAACATTTGATGGAACTCACACCCTCATTTTACGAAACCCAAAAGACCGGCGACGTCGTCTCGCGCCTCACCGCAGATACCACTCTGATCAAATCCGCTTTCTCATCCACGGCATCAGTGGCGCTGCGCAATGCCGTGATGCTTCTCGGGGCCTTGGCCATGATGATCTACACCAGCCCGCGCATGACGGGCCTTGCCGCACTGGCCATCCCTGCTGTGGTTCTGCCACTGGTTATTTATGGCCGCCGCGTGCGCGCACTTTCAAGGCAGGCGCAAGACACGCTTGCCGCTTCTGCGGCCTATGCGCAAGAACGCCTCTCTGGCATCACCGCCATTCAAGCCAATACGCAAGAGCCCGACACCATAAAGGCCTTCGCGGCCTCAACGCTGGAGGCCTTCACCGCCGCACAGTCACGCACGTTTGCCCGCGCCGTTTTAACCTTCGGCATCATCGCCATCGCCTTTGGCTCCATCGTCGGCCTTTTGTGGTTCGGCGCGCATCAGGTTCTGGCCGGTGAAATGAGCGGCGGCACATTGGTGCAGTTTTTGATTTACGCCATTTTGGCCGCAAGCTCTCTGGGCCAGCTCTCCGAAGTCTGGGGAGAGCTGCAACAGGCCGCAGGTGCAGCCGAACGCATTTCAGAACTGCTCGATGAGAAGCCACGCATTTCTTCGCCCGCCAATCCACAGAACTTGCCTCAGCCCTTGAAGGGCGAAGTGGCTTTTGGTCATGTCGATTTCACTTATGCGGGCAATCCCAAAGCGCCGGTGCTGCGTGATATTTCTTTCACCGCAAAACCCGGCGAGGTGATCGCTATTGTCGGCCCCTCGGGTGCGGGCAAGACCACGCTCTATGCATTGTTGCAACGCTTTCAGGTTCCAGACAGCGGCACTGTCACACTAGATGGTGTTGATATTGCGAAATTCAGTTTGCAGGATTTACGTGGCACCATCGCCACTGTGCCGCAAGACCCAGTGATTTTTTCCGGCACGATTGCCGACAACATCCGCCTGGGTCGCCCCGAAGCCAGCGATGGCGAAGTGAAAGCCGCCGCCAAAGCCGCACGCGTTTCTGAATTTGTCGAAAAACTACCCGATAAATATGCCGCCATGTTGGGCGAGCGCGGCATCACGCTCTCCGGCGGCCAGCGCCAGCGCCTCGCCATCGCCCGGGCCATTTTACGCAATGCACCTGTGCTGCTGCTCGATGAAGCCACCAGTGCCTTGGACGCCGAAAGCGAAGCCCTCATTCAGGAAGCGCTTGAAACCATCGCCAAAGGCCGCACCACTTTGGTGATCGCCCACCGCTTGGCCACAGTGCGCAATGCCGACCGCATCTTGGTACTCGATCAAGGCCGCATCGTGGCCCAGGGCACGCACGGGCAGCTGATCAAGAAGAACGCATTATACGCGAAGTTGGCGAAGCTTCAGTTTAGTGTTTGAGTTCTTTGCCTTCTCCCGTTTCTTCAACGGGAGAAGAGGGGGACCCATCCGGCGAAGCTGGATGGGGGAGATGAGGGCAACGCAGTGCCCAGCCTCCCTCACCTATCCCATCCACCCTCGCTAAAGCGACGGTGGACAGGCCCCTTTCCTCTCCCGCAAGCGGGCGAGGACGGAAACTCACCTCTCCGTCAGCTTCAGCTCAATCCTGCGGTTCTGCGATTTTGCATCCTCGCTGTCGCCCGCCACCAAGGGCTGAAACTCACCAAAGCCCGCAGCCACCAGATGATTGGCGGACACACCTTGCGCGACAAGGAACTTGACCACTGAAATGGCGCGCCCTGATGAAAGCTCCCAATTCGAGGCAAAGCTGCGGCCCTGCACGATGGGATCATTATCCGTATGGCCATCCACGCGCAAAACCCATGGCAGGTCGGATGGGATTTCGCGCTCAAGCTGTTTTAAAGCATCTGCAAGTTTCGCCATCTCCACTTTGCCCGCATCATTCATCTCAGCGCTGCCCTTGGGAAACAGCACTTCCGACTGAAACACAAATCTGTCGCCCACCACCAGAATATCGGGCCGCTGTGAAAGAATTTGCCGCAAGCGGCCAAAGAACTCGGAGCGATATTTCGAAAGCTCTTCCACCTTCTGGGCCAAGGCTGTGTTGAGCCTGCGCCCCAGATCGGCAATCTGCGTTTCAGAACCTTTGTTGCGCGCCTCAGAATCATCCAGCAGGGAAGAAATCGTGGCCAGCTGCCGGCGCATCGCGGCAATCTGCTGGTTGAGCAATTCAACCTTGGCCAACGCTTCCGATGACAATTTCTTTTCGCCGTCCAATGCCGTTTGCAATCCCGCAATCGTATTGCCAGCGCCAGCGCCCTTGTTATTCTCGGCCTGCAAACTGCTGAGCAGATCCGCTGCCTTGGCTTTCTGCGCATTGAGATCATCGGTCAGCGCCAGCAGCTGCGCATCCGAATCCGCCTTGGCACCTTTCTCCAGTGCCAACAACTGCGTAAGTTCTGCAATCTGTGACCGCAATTGTCCCAAGGCTGAATCCTGCCCCGAAATCTGCCGCGCCAAAAGGAACTGCGCAATCATGAACACCGAAAGCAGAAACGTAATAACCAGCAGCAGCTGCGCCATAGCATCAACAAAGCCCGGCCAATAAGGCGGCTCTTCTGAACGACGGCGTCTGGAAAGTGGTCCAGCCATGGCGGTTTTTATTTCCCCGCCGTGCGAATGAGCAAGCGCTGAATTTCGCTCTGCTGCACTTGCTGCGATTGAATCCACTGCCGCACCATCTTTTGTTCATCGCGCATCTGCTGCACCAGATTGGCCACAGCGTCAGCCAGTTCTTCTGTCGCCGTATCCGCGCTGCCATTGCTGGCCGCCATCACGGGGGCAGCGCCGCGTTGATCAAGATGCGTGCCCAACCGCTCAATCGATTTTTGCAAGTTCTGCAAATCGATCCGCAAGAACGCAGGCATCATTGTGCCACCGCCCTCGCCCGCCTGAACATCGGTGATCGTTGTCAGCCAGTCTTCAAGATTATGATAAAAACGGTTCTGCGCTTGGGATGCTTTGAGATCAAGAAAACCAAGGATCAATGAACCGGCAAGGCCAAACAGCGAAGACGAAAACGAAAGCCCCATGCCTTGCAAAGGCTTTTGCAAGCCATTCTTCAATTCCTCAAACACGCTGGCTGATTGTGCCGAGGTGACATCCAGCCCACGAATGGCATCGCCCACTGAAGTCACCGTGGCGAGAAGCCCCCAGAACGTGCCAAGCAACCCAAGGAAAATCAGCAGGCCCACAAGATAGCGCAGCAAGTCGCGCGACTCATCAAGCCGCGACGCCAGCGAGTCGAGCATTGAGCGCATTGTCTGCGTCGATAACACGGTGCGCCCCGAAGCATCGCCCAGAAGCGTGGCCATGGGTGCCAGCAAGTGAGGTGCCGGTTCAGAACTGCCCTCGCCCATGCGAAAGCCATTGAGCCAATTCACTTCCGGAAACAGCCGCCACACCATGCGGTAGGCATAAAGCGTGCCCAAAATCAGGGCTGCAACGATCAAACCATTGAGGCCGGGGTTGGACATAAAAGCATTTTTAATATTCGGGAAAAGCACCGCCGCAATCACCGCCACCACAATGGTGAACACCACCATATGCAGCAAATGAACCCGCGGCTGCTCGACAATTATCGCTTCCTGCGCCATTTCATTCCGCCTTTAAACCGTGCCTCAGGAACACTGTAGACGATTCAGATGCAAAGGGGGAGAGGGGAAAAGAGGTTATTGGAACGCCTTGCGTCCATATCTCTTTTTTGCTATATTCCGCCAATGACATGGAAAGTGCTCGTACTCAACAACTTGGTTGAAAGTGAGATTGTCCAACTCCCTGCAGACATGCGTGCGAGGCTTGTTCGCCTTTCAAATCTAGTCGAGCAGCATGGTTTTGAAGCTTTGCCGCGAGATGCTGTCAAGCATCTTGATGACAAGCTTTGGGAACTGCGCATTACAGATCGGGACGGAATATCAAGGGCGCTCTACGTGACCGCAAGTGGCAAGCGCATGGTGATCGTTCGAGTGTTTATCAAGAAGACCCAAAGGACACCCAAGAGTGAATTGGAAATCGCCCGCCAACGGGCCAAGGAGGTACGATGAAAAAGGTTTCCGATCTACACAAAGGCTGGACGAAAGATGCAGCCTATCGCAAGGAATATGACGCGCTTGAAGAAGAGTTTGCACTTGCTTCTGCGATGATCGCGGCGCGGTCACGTGCCGGGCTGACGCAAGAGCAACTGGCCGCAAAAATGAAAACGACGCAAAGCACAATCGCCAGACTGGAAAGCGGCAAGGCGCTTCCTTCTGCACGCACGCTGCAGAGAATTGCGGAGGCCACGGGAAGCAAGCTCAGAATTCTCTTTGAAACTGCTGGGAAGCCTCCAAAGGGTAAAGCGGCGTGAAACAAATTGGATTTGTAAGAGATGAATTTCAGAGATGGGTGATGCACGCCCATGAGCTGGGGTTCACGGATTTCATAAGTCCAGAAGATGGATTCTTCTACTGAATTGTCAAGTAACTCCAAATGGAGAAATGCTGCCGCCACTGGCGTCTATGTTTGGATTACTGAAAATGGCCATTCTTACGTGGGTCAAGCCGTCAATGTCAGAAGCAGATTGCGGCAGCATTGGAAAAACTATCGGGACATTGCTTATGCATCCTTTCAGCCCGTGGGTGCCGCTAACCTCGATCCAATTGAGAAGACCTTGATAAAGAAAATGGAGGAACGATATCCTTCAACTACATTAAATATCAAGTTCGCCACTTCTTCCGCGAAGACCGTTCCCTTTGACTTGGTCTTCACCCCGAAAGACACTGAAAAATTCTAGGCCGGGCAGCGGATAGCACCTAAATACAAATGGCAAGATTGGCCCTTGCTTGAAAGCAAGAAAGAGAGAAGTTTTGCGAAATTCAAAATGGCACCTAGTAACGGAAATGCACTTGCCGCACTTCGAGTTTTCATAGAGCGGTGCATACCAGATGCGCCCGGAACAGAAGTAAAGTTTTGGTCTGTTTCACTGTTACATCCACTTAAACAAACATTCCGAGTTAATGTCGGGCAACAAGAAGTCTTTACGCTTTGGGACGACGGAACACATATTTTCGCCCGCATCCTAGCCAGAAGCCAGCTAAGTCCGGACTTTGACTTCCCCCTCTACGAGACAGAATCCTATGCAAACTTTGTCAAGTTGGAGGAATTTGACACATGGTTAATCGAGGAAAAAATAATTGAATGTAGAAGGTTAGTGGTTTGGTTGATGCGCCATACAGTTGCCCTACACAGCCCATCACACTGCCCGCAATTGGTTAGGGCTGCGTTTCAACTCTAAACTTTACCCCATCCCCTTATTAATCTCTTCAGTCATCTTCTTGGCTTCGCTGAAGTGCTGGACGGCAAGCGCGGCCTTTCAATCGCGGTGATCACGCCGAGAAACTTTTCCATCGCGAATGTGACTCCAAATGGGCCATTCTCGATTCCCAACGTCGAAAATCCAAACTTCTCATAAAAACCTTTGGCTGCTACTGACGATGCAACCAAAATCTTAAAAATCTTTGCATCAAACGCAGCGATTTCAAGTTTGGCGAGCAGCTTGGCACCAATGCCTTGGCCATGCAATTGTGAGTGCACAAACAAGGTATGAATCTTTCCATCACCAAAACTCGCCTGACCAATGATCTCGTCTGCCAGAGTAGCCTTATAAAAAATCCGGCAGGCAATTTTGCTCTCAAAATATTCAGGCGAAAATTTTTCGCAGGCATGATCGACTTCTTGCGGCGTATAGTCCTTGGCATTCACAACCCGAATAACATGCCGCGTTAAAGCGCTCATCGCCGCCGCATCTTCAACTGATGCAACATCTAAACCAATCACCCCATCCCCTTATTGATCTCTTCCGTCATCTTCTTGGCGTCACCAAACAGCATCAAAGTGTTGTCACGCCAGAACAGGCCGTTGTCTACGCCGGCATAGCCAGACGACATGCCACGCTTGATGAACATCACGGTCTTGGCCTTCCACACTTCCAGAACCGGCATACCGAAGATGGGCGATGTCGGATCGTCCTTGGCTGATGGATTGGTCACGTCATTGGCGCCGATCACAAAGGCAATATCGGCCTGTGCGAATTCAGAATTAATATCCTCAAGCTCAAACACTTCATCATAAGGCACATTGGCTTCAGCAAGTAGTACGTTCATATGCCCTGGCATACGGCCAGCGACAGGGTGAATGGCGTATTTCACCGTCACACCAGAAGCCTTCAAATGATCGGCCATTTCGCGCAGCGCATGTTGCGCTTGCGCCACGGCCATTCCGTAACCCGGAACGATGATCACGCTTGAAGCGTTCTTCATCATGAAGGCCGCATCTTCGGCTGAACCTTGTTTGACGGGCTTGGCCTCGCCACCAGCAGCGGGCCCCGCCGTGGCACCGCCAAAGCCGCCGAGAATGACCGAGATGAAACTGCGATTCATGCTCTTGCACATGATGTAAGAGAGAATGGCACCCGATGAACCCACCAGAGCGCCGGTGATGATCAAAGCGGTATTATGCAAGGTAAAGCCAATGCCCGCGGCGGCCCAGCCCGAATAAGAATTCAACATCGATACGACGACGGGCATGTCAGCACCGCCGATCGGGATGATGAGCAATAGACCAAGCACCAGCGAGAATACCACAATGGCCCAGAACAACATTGGCGAAGTCGCCGTGAAGAACATCGCCATCGAAGCAACGAGAGCCACAGCCAAGGCGATATTGATCAGATGCCGCCCGGGCAACATGATCGGCGCACCCGACATGCGGCCATCGAGTTTCAAAAACGCAATGATAGACCCTGTAAAAGTGATCGCACCAATGGCAACACCCAAGGCCATTTCAATGCGGCTCTGCGCATGGATCACACCATCGGTCGCAATCCCAAAAGCGTCGGGCGCATAAAACGCAGCCGCCGCCACAAACACCGCTGCCAAACCGACGAGTGAGTGAAACGCGGCAACAAGCTGCGGCATGGCCGTCATCGCAATTTTGCGCGCCATGTAAGCGCCAATACTGCCGCCGATGGCGATGCCCGCAATGATCAGAAGCCAGATCAGCGGATTGGTCGGTGCGGAAATGGCCAGCGTGGTGAGCACAGCCAAAGCCATGCCGATCATGCCATAGCTATTGCCGCGCCGCGATGTGGCGGGCGATGAAAGCCCCCGCAACGCCATGATGAAAAGCGCGCCAGAAACCAAATAGAACAGGGCTGCGAGTGAAGCGCTCATCTTATTTTTCTTTCTTCTTATACATGGCCAACATACGATTGGTCACCAGGAAGCCGCCAAAAATATTGACCGAGGCCAGAACCAGCGCGAGAAAACCAAAGATCATCGCTGCCGTAGATCCCGAGGCAATGGCCCCTGCCCCCACCGCCAGCAATGCCCCCACCACGATGACCGATGAGATGGCATTGGTGACCGACATCAGCGGCGTGTGCAAAGCCGGTGTCACATTCCACACCACATAATAGCCGATAAAAACCGCCAGCACGAAGATCGAGAAGAGATAGACGAAGGGATCAACGAGATGTTCCATATTTGCTCCTATTGTCCACTCCCGCAAGCGGGCGAGGACATTATTTAAACATCGGATGCACCAGCACCCCGTCCTTGGCGATCATTGTGCCTTTGATCAGATCGTCATCAAAATTGATGGCCAGCTTTCCATCCTTTCCGATCATCGTATCAACAAAGTTGGCAAGGTTTTTGGCAAACAACGGCGTGGCATTGCCCGCAAGTTTACCAGCGAGGTTCAATGTGCCGATAATCGAAACGCCTTTGTGCACCACAATCTGATCGGGCTTTGAAAGTGGGCAATTGCCGCCGCGTTCCACCGCCAAATCGACAATCACTGAACCGGGCTTCATGCTCTCGACCATTTCCTTTGTGATCAAAACAGGCGCAGGCCGCCCGGGGATCAGCGCCGTGGTAATCACAATGTCTTGCGTCTTCACATGGTCGGCCACCAGATTTGCCTGCTTGGCCTTGTCTTCGGCAGAAAGCTCTTTGGCATAACCACCCGACGTGGCCGCATCTGCCACATCGGCAAAGACGAATTTAGCCCCCAGTGACTTTACCTGTTCTTCGGTAGCCTTGCGCACATCTGTGGCTGAAACAATGGCCCCCAAGCGCCGCGCCGTGGCAATGGCCTGCAAGCCTGCAACGCCAACCCCCATGATGAAAACTTTTGCCGCAGGCACCGTGCCCGCCGCCGTCATCATCATCGGCATGGCCCGGCCGAAATACGCTGCCGCATCGATAACCGCCTTATAACCCGCGAGATTGGCCTGAGACGAAAGAATATCCATTGATTGAGCACGCGAAATGCGCGGCATCAATTCCATGGCAAACGCGGTGACACCGCTCTTGGCAATGGCCTCAAGCCCCTTGCGCTCGCCATAAGGTTCCAACCCTGCTGCCAACACTGCGCCTTTTTTCATGGCCTTCAGAACCGCATCAGACGGGCGGCGCACCGACAAAACAACATCCGCGTTCTTCACCACATCAACGCCTTTGGCGATGCTGGCCCCAGCCTCTTGATATTGCGCATCAGAAATATTGGCACCCGCACCAGCGCCGGCCTGCACCGCAACGGCAAATCCTTTTTTCACATAGGCCTTCACGGCTTCGGCGGAAACCGCCGCACGGCTTTCGCCCGGAATGCTCTCAGCAGGAACCGCTAACTTCATCAACAATGATCCATTTATGACATGTGAACGTTATTGGCCACGAACAGGCCGTAGAGCACCAGGATGACAACCGGGAGAAGCCACTTGCCGCCAGCCCTCAGGCCGATCATCGATGCGATCACGCCGACAATGATTCCGCCAAAGCCAACAAACATATTAAGTGGGTAATCCACGAAGCGGAACGTCACCAGCGCCACCAGGATATAGAGGCAAACCAAGCCCGCTGTGGCAGAGCCATTTAAAAAGCCTTTGTAGGTTGCATCATGAGCAGCCATGCCCTGAACAACGGGTTGGGAAGAGTTGGAGTGGTTTGCCATCTGGGTCCTCGACAAATGATTCAACTAATCTTTCCCTATCGGAACTGCCAACACGCCGCAACCACCCTTCTTTGTCGCGGGCAGGCGAATCGCCACCGTTATCTGAAGGTCAACAAACTTTCATTTCCCTGACAGATCAAAATGCCCTACTATGGTGCAATGCAACATGAACCTGTCGAGAAACGAATTCTGGTCCTGCAAGGTGGCGGTGCCTTAGGGGCCTATCAAGCAGGTGCCTATGAAGCCCTCCAATCCGCAGGCCAAGAGCCTGAGTGGATCGCGGGAATTTCAATCGGCGCGATCAATGCCAGCATTATTGCGGGCAACAAGCCAGAAAATCGCGTGCCGCGCCTCAAAGCCTTTTGGCACAAGGTCTCATCAGGCCTCCAAGGCACATCACTTTTTCCCGGCGTGCAAGGGCGCACCATGTTCAATGAATCAAGCAGCATGTTGTCCACGATTTTTGGCGTACCCGGATTTTACGCGCCACACCTTGTGTCGCCTTTCTTCTCATGGCCGGGCAGTGAAAGTGCAATCAGTTTTTACGATACATCGCCTCTGCGCGACACATTGAACGAACTGGTGGATTTTGAACTGCTGCACCATGGCCAAACCCACCTGAGCGTTGGCGCGGTGAATGTGAAAACCGGCAACTTCCGCTATTTCGACACAAAGAAGGATCGCATCACCGCCGATCACATTCTGGCATCTGGTGCCTTGCCACCGGGCTTTCCACCGGTGTTGATTGAAGGTGAATATTATTGGGATGGTGGCCTAGTCTCCAATACACCACTCTATCATGTGATCGACAGCGCTAACGCGATAGATAGTCTCTGCATTTATCAGGTTGATCTGTTTTCGGCGCGCGGAGACTTGCCCCGCACCATCTTGGAAGCAGCAGAACGTGAAAAAGAAATACGCTTTTCCAGCCGCACCCGCATGGTCACCGCTGCGGCAGAAGCAGATCATCGCTTGCGTATGGCGGCACAGAAGCTTCTCAAAAAGCTGCCCGAAAGCCTTCGCAATGATCCAGATGCAAAACTGCTGATGGAGAGCTCCCGTGTCAGCGCCATCACCGTGATGCACATCATCAATCGTCCCACGGAAACTGACACCCAATCTAAAGATAATGAGTTCTCGCGTCTTTCCATGGATGAACTTTGGAAAGCTGGCCACAAAGACGTCATGAATTCACTGCACAGCAAGGCTTGGAAGGCGCGCCATATTCCAGCCAATGGTATGGTGACTTTCGATCACGGTAGGAAACCTAAAAATGAATTTGACTGATGTGAAGGCCAAAGCCTTCGCCATGCCGCTGACCAATCCGAGCTATCCGCGCGGGCCCTATCGCTTTGTGAACCGCGAATATATGATCATCAATTATCGCACCGATATGGATGCTTTACGCGCCGTGGTGCCAGAGCCGTTGCAGATCACCGATCCGATCGTGAAATATGAATTCATCCGCATGCCTGATTCAACGGGCTTTGGAAATTACACCGAAAGCGGCCAGGTGATTCCCGTCACATTCAATGGCGTGGCGGGTGGTTTTGTGCATTCGATGTATTTGGACGATGATTCACCCATTGCAGGCGGCCGCGAAATTTGGGGCTTTCCCAAAAAGCTCGCCTCTCCAAAACTTGTTGCAGAAAAAGATACGCTCATCGGCACCCTGGACTACGGCACATTACGCGTGGCCAATGGCACTATGGGCTATAAGCACAACACGCTCGACGCCGCCAAAGTGAAAGCCAGCATGGAAGCGCCCAGCTTCCTGATCAAAATTATTCCGCATGTCGATTGCACACCGCGCATTTGCGAGTTGGTGCGCTATTATCTGACAGACATCAACGTCAAAGGCGCTTGGACGGGCCCTGCGGGGCTCGAACTCTTCGACCACGCGCTGGCCCCCGTAGCCGAATTGCCCGTACGCGAAGTTCTCTCCGCCACCCACATTCTTGCCGATCTCACCTTGGGATTGGGCGAAGTTGTTCACGATTATATGAAAGACTGAGGAACCAAAAATGAATCTCAATAACAAAGTCTGCATTGTCACTGGCGCTGCATCAGGTATCGGCCAGGCCATTGCCGAACGCTACGCCAAAGAAGGCGCAAAAGTTGTGATCGCCGATCTCAATCTCGACGCCGCCAATGCCACTGCCGCTTTGATCAACACCACCAAGCCCGGCATGGCCATGGCCGTGGCCATGGATGTGACCAACGAAGATCAGGTGAATGCTGGCGTTGCATCGGTTGTTGCAGCATGGGGCACGGTGGACGTGCTCGTCTCCAACGCAGGCATTCAAATCGTTCACCCGCTGGAAGATTATCCCTTTGCCGATTGGAAGAAGATGCTGGCCATCCATTTGGACGGCGCATTTTTAACCTCAAAGGCCGTGTTGCCGCATATGTATAAGCAAAACTCAGGTTCAATCATTTTCATGGGTTCGGTCCATTCCAAAGAAGCCTCGCCCTTGAAATCAGCCTATGTGACAGCCAAACACGGTCTCATCGGTTTGAACAAAGTCATCGCCAAAGAAGGTGCCGCCCACGGCGTGCGCTCAAACGTGATCTGCCCCGGTTTTGTGAAAACGCCACTGGTCGAAAAGCAAATCCCCGAACAAGCCAAAGCGCTGGGCATCACTGAAGATCAAGTGATCAAGACCATCATGTTGGGCGGCACTGTCGATCACGAATTCACGACGGTAGAAGACGTCGCCGAAATCGCCTTCACATTTGCTGCGTTTGAAACCAATGCGTTGACGGGACAGTCCCTCGTTGTCAGCCATGGCTGGTTTATGGAATAACTTACCATCCTCAGGGTGAGGGTGCAGAACCAGCTGCAACGCTAAAATCATCAAAGCGCCCCGCCGGAGCAGCCGCTGCAATTCCCGTGGTAAACAACGCATCGGCATTACTGCCCTTTGAAGCACCAATGCCAATGCTGCTGGCCTTGTCCGCAGCCCGCGTTGCCGCGTCAGCAGCAACGGCATTTGCCAAGGCGCCGCCGCCCTGCGCCAGAACCGGGCCATCCACCCCCTGCTGCGCAAACAGCGTTTCAACATTGGCTTCGTCAGGCGTGGGCAGCGCCGGAGCAACCTGAACCGCAACATCAGGAACGGCGGGGACTGCGGGCGCTGGCGAGATGGGCGCCATTCCCTTCAACGCCGCCAAAGCAATCTGCCCGAGACGGTTGTTGCCGACTTTGAAAAAAGTGATGCCGTCGCTCTCACGCAAGCGTCGATCAGCGCCCGTATCATCCAGCCCGCGCTCATTGTATTTTCCATCCAGCCCCAGAAACGGCGTGCGCAGATCAATGAAGCTTCCGCCCTTGGCCGTCACATGTTCTTTCGCCAGCGCCGTCAGAGCCTGCATATCTGCATCAAGACCTGCATCACCCATCGGCGGTTCGCCCATCCAGTAAACCTTGATCTGTTGTTGGCTCAGCGCATCAAGCACCGCATCGATGCGTTGCGCATACTGCACGGTCCATTCTGGCGTGCCAAAACGCAAAACCTTATCAGCCCCGCGCATATCGCGCCTGTCATTCAGACCCATCAAAACAAAGGCGTCCGTGAAACTCTTATTCTCCGCCATCTTGGGAATGGCCGCTGCCCAATCATAAATCTCAGGCCGCGACAGGCCGGAAAATTCATTGAAGCGATTGACCACTTGAATGGAACCATCGCTTTCAGCCATGCGTGAGATGCCAGCGCCCATGCCGCCCGCCATCTGATCACCAATCACTAAAATGCGTTGCACATCGCTCTGCGTTTGTTGATCGAGCGGCTGCGCGGCAATGAGCGGCGTCTGATCTTGCGCCGCCGCAATTCCCGGAAATAAGAAAACCATGAAAACAAAAAGCAACTTGCGCATAATGTGATGCTACTTCGCCCCGCGCAAACGCTCAAGCACCTTGCGCGAAGGAAAACCATCCAGCGCCATGCCCATTTTTTTCTGATAAGCCAAAACCGCCTCATAGGTCTTGGCCCCAAAGCGGCCATCGGCCCCACTGGTGTCAAAGCCTGCATTGGTCAGCCGGTCTTGCATTTCAACGCGTTCCTTGAACGTCAAATCAACATTCTGCGCCGGCCATGCAGCCTGCACTTTGGGCCCGCCGGCAATCCTGTCGCCCAACATGGCCACGGCCAAGGCATAACCATGACTGTAGTTATAAGCGAGCAATGCGAGGAAATTCTGGGTGATCAGAAACACCGGGCCATCAATGCCCTGCGGGATCATCACAAAGGCCTTGGCAGCAGGTGCAGAGAATTGATCGCCAATCGCGGGCTTCACACCCGCGCGCTCCCATTCCGCAACAGTCTTCCAATGCGCCCGACCGATGAGGCCACGGTCAAAACCATCGGGCAGCTTGACTTCCCAGCCCCAGGGCCTGTCCGCCTTCCAACCAGATTGCGAAAGATAATGCGCGGTGGAGGCCAAGGCATCGGCTTTCGAACCCCAAATATCTTTCTTGCCATCGCCATCCCAATCCGCAGCAGATGCGAGATAGGTCGTGGGAATGAATTGCGTGTGGCCCAAAGCACCCGCCCACGAGCCGATGAAATTATCCGGACTGCGAATGCCGCGTTTCAAAATGGTGAAGGCGGCGATCAACTGCTCGCGCGCATATTGCTTCTTATTGCCATAATAAATCAAAGTGGCCAGCGAGCGCATGACGGACATCGAACCCATTTCGTGGCCGTAGTTGGACTCGATGCCCCAGATGCCCAAGAGTGCCCGCTTATCCACGCCATATTTTGCTGAAATGGCCGAAAGCAACGCGCCATCTTCATCCAGCTTCGCCTTGCCTTGTGCAATACGCGCAGGTGTGACGGTTTTGTCGAGATATTCCGACGTGGTGGATTTAAATTCGGGCTGGTTGTCCGCCAGCTTGATCACAACGGGATCAGCCTCGGTAATGCCCTTAAATGCAGCATCAAACAGCGCCCGTGAAAACCCAGCCGCCTTCACCTGTGGCCACAAGGATTGAATAAAAGCCTCAAACTTCGCCTCCGCCCGCGCCGGCGTTGCAAGTGCTGAAGCCAAAGCGAGGCCTAAAAATAATCTGCGTTTCATCAATTCGTCCCCAAATAGAATCATGGAATGCTATCAATGAATGGCGATTTGATGAAATGATTTAGCCTTTCTAAGCGATCATTGCGGCCGCACCCGCCATCAATGCAGCGGAGCCGCCACTACAAGCTTTTTGAAAGGATGGCGACGACCATCCATGGCTCGTGTCTTTTCGGGTTAGCGGCCAGGCGCCGTGCAAATCGCTTAAACAAATCTTCCATCAATGCTGCTTTGTCGCGTGTTGGGTCAATCTGAGCCATAAGCGTCGGTGCCGCCCAAGCGCGTGTCAGGTCGGCATGGCGCTGGGCCAGCAGATCTTGATCCAAGGAAATTTGATAGTCGCTCCAAAACGGATCAGGAATTTTGTGAAACTCTACGCATTCAAGTCCCAGCCTGGCAAAATGTCCGGCCAGCACGAAGGGTGCCTTGATCTCTTCCTCAGTTCGAAAGCCAATCGGAATTGTAAGTCGGCGAAGTTCATCTATTGAAAACTGGCCGGCGCGGCCCATGTCTTCCAGCGCCTCCCAAAGTTCTCCACACAGCCATTCCCAGCCAGAGATGCCGTCTACTTTTCCGGTAAACGCCGTCAGTAGTTTTGCACCAGCCCGCATTTCGACAGCACGAACTTCCAGAAAGCGCTTCCAATCTTCGGCCTGTTGTGCCTTCACCGCTTCGGCCACTTCGGAAACTTGGCTCAAGCCCGACAAAACGTGGTCAGGTGTTTCCACGGGATTGCGACTGAGCCACTGCATGGAAAAGGTGTTCCATCCCAGATGAACCCGCCCCGGAGCGAACAACGGCTGAAAATAGTTACGCCCAATTGCGGCCGGAAACACGTTTGAAGCGCCCGCCATATAGCTATTTTCATCATCTTGCAGAGCATGAAACAAGGCTGCAAAATCGTTGGAAGGAAGATCAGTGTGAAAAACTTCGATCGCTGTGTTTGGCTCTATGCGCTGGCGCAAAGTTTCAATGGCAAATTTGATCGGCTGCATGGAATTGCGCCCTTGCGATGATGCATAGTCAACCACCGCCAACGGGGCACCAGAGCAACCCACGGATTGGCAAACCTTTGCCCACAACGGCATTAAGAGCGATATGCCGGATGCTTGTAGGGCCGAGTTCTTGTTATAAAAGCCCCCACCTTCCATTGCAGTGTGATCAAGTTCTTTAAATGTCTGTGTCATTCTGAAGCTCGCTGAACTGAAATAGAGCATTTTTGCGCTATCCAAGCACAAATCCACAAACCAGCGCTAGGGCCGCAATCGGGGCAGCATTTATCGAAGATTACAAGCCGTCAACAGACACGAGTTCACGCCTATTTTCCGAAATCCAAAGGCCACTTGATCACTTGCGATGACCACAACGTGGCCCAGACCAGAACGGGCTGGAGCGCAAGTCTGGCAATGTGATAGCCCCAACCGAGAAGAGGATGAGCGAGACCCAAATCTTGGATGGCATGATTGATATTCGCCGGAAAAACAGCAATCGCATAAAGCGCCAAGGCGACGCCCGCAAACTTTCGCAGCTGTGGAAAAAGAAGCCCGACTGCGCCCGCAATTTCGCATAAGCCTGTAACAAAAATCACTGTGACGGGCCATGGCACCCAGCTGGGCGTAATCGACAAAAATGGCGCGGGGAGCAGAATGTGAAGAACGCCCGCGACGATGTAGAGCAAGATGATCAACCACCGCATCACGCACATGAGACGAAATCTTTCTTCAACACCAACGCGAAAACTTGCAGTCGGCCTCGGGAGAATGCCGACTGCAAGTAAGTGACGTGCCGAGAGGGGGCTTACGGCACGCTGTAATTACATTTTTGGAAGCAAAACGTGATCGATGACATGGATGACACCGTTCGATTGCTTCACGTCTGCGATGGTCACCATCGCCGTTCCGCCTGCTTCGTCAGTGATCATGACCAAATTGTCTTTGACTGAAAGCTTGAGCTTGCAGCCGCCAACGGTAGTCACTTCATGGCTGCCACCATCAGCCATGGCCATCTTGCTGACATCAGCTGCCATGGCAGCGGCGGCCACAACATGGCATGTCAAAATCTTAACAAGCTTGTCTTTATTTTCAGGCTTGAGCAGCGTTTCAACAGTGCCTGCTGGCAGCGCGGCGAAAGCTTCGTTGGTCGGCGCAAAAACCGTGAACGGGCCCTTGCCTTGCAGCGTTTCCACCAGACCTGCGGCTTTGACAGCCGCCACAAGCGTTGTGTGGTCTTTTGAATTCAATGCATTTTCAACAATGTTCTTTTCTTCAAACATGGCAGATCCGCCAACGTCTGGATTCTTGGCAAATGCAGCACCTGACAAAACAAGCGAGGTCAGCAAAGCTGCGGTGGAGAGCGAACGGCGATTAATATTCATGATCTTTTCCTTTGCCATCGCGATGCGGACGGCGGTTTGAATGATTGATGGTTGTGTGAATTACGCGCTGACCTGTCTCAGATAATCGGATCAGCGCGATCGGCTTTATTAATTTGGCAAAAGAACGTGATCGATCACGTGGATCACGCCGTTGGATTGGCGAACGTCCGCGATCGTGACACGCGCCATGCCACCTTTTTCGTCGGTAATATCCACCATCCCATTTTTGGACGAGAGTTTCAGTATGCAGCCGCCAACGGTTTTGACGTCATGCACACCGCCGTCATCTTTCGCCATCTGCTTGATGGCACCAGCCATGACCTTGCCTGAGATGACATGGCAAGTGAGGATCTTGACCAGAGTTGCTTTATTTTCGGGCTTCAACAAAGTGTCGACAGTGCCAGCAGGCAAAGCTGCGAAGGCTTCATTGGTGGGGGCCAAAACGGTAAAGGGGCCGGGGCTCATCAAGGTATCAACAAGGCCCGCAGCTTTCACAGCAGCCACGAGCGTCGTGTGATCTTTTGAGTTCAAGGCGTTTTGAATGATGTTCTTGGCGGGATACATGGCTGATCCACCCACCATTGGGTTGGCCAATGCAGCACCAGCACCGACAGCCAACATCACAGTGGTTGAGATAAGAATTTTGCGAAATGCGTTCATGATAGTCTCCTGTTGTTTTCCAGTTATCGTCTGGACATCAGAAGGAACGGGCCTGCATGTGGGAAAGTTTCAGAAGTTTCTAAATTCAGAAAGATTAGCGATCACGTATTCGTGATTAAATCGCGTGAATGTTCCCGGTTGCCAGAACTGCACCCGTCGGCTGGCCCGTGGGTGACCCGCCCGTGGGTTCATCGCTGATCGCGAGAATTGATCCGGCGAGTTTCGCTTTGAGCGTTGGGCTGAGTGAAATCATGCCCGTTGTGCTCCCCGGCAAAACCCCAAGCGACACAGGCGCGTTCTTACCTTGGATCAACCACAGTTCAAAAGCGCGGCCAGCAGCAGGCGTTCCGGCAATGCGGTTGAGCTTGATCTGGCCTTTTTGATCATCATAATAAGCCACAAGTTTGATGGCATCATTGGCGGCCGAAAGTTCCGCCACATAATTCACGCCAGCGCCGGGCAAGCCAACGGGTTGCTGGAAATATAACGTGCCAGCAACAGCCAGCGCCGCCAGTGACGCAAAACTCAAACCGCGCCAGAAAACCAGGCTCTGCAATAAGCTTGGCTGTGCTTCAGGCTTTCCAAACAACCTGCCCTCAATTTTCTGCAAAACATGTTGCGGAGTAGCAATGGGTTCAATCTCGTCGACCAAGGAAATAAAATGCTCTTCCCATGAACGCAACTGCGCCCGCAAAGCGGCGCTGCCAGCAAGCCTTTTCTCAAACGCGCTGCGCTCGGCGGCAGGCAAAATGCCTGTCACATATTCTGCCGCCAGCATGTCATCATCGCGTTCCATGGGAATGATCTGGGTCATCGTTCAAGACACGCTTTGAGGCTTTGCAAACTGCGGCGCAGCCAAGTGCGGACGGTATTGATCGGCATTTTGTACTGGTCAGCCAGCTCTTGATAGCTATAGCCATCGACATAAGCGCTGCGCACAGCTGCGGCATGGTCCGGCTTCAACTCGTCCAAGCAGAACGTAATGCGTCGCATTTCTGATGCCCCAACGGATATTGCTTCCGGGTCTGGCGCATCGCTGGCGAATTCCGCAATGTCCTCGACATCCACGGCCTGATTTTTAGCGGCACGAATGCGGTCAATGGCGTCATAGCGCGCGATTGCCGCCAGCCACGTGATGGGGCTATAGCCCGAAACTGTATATTTCGAGGCATTGTTCCAAATCTTAACGTAAACCTCCTGCACACAATCCTCCGCACCTGCTCTATCGCGCAAGATACGCAACACCACGCTGAAAAGTTTCGCGCTGGTCTTATCATAGAGCAAGCGGAAGGCCGCGCGATCACCCAGCGCAACGCGTCCAATGAGATCGGAAAGTTCCTGCGTCGGCATTAAGGGGCGGCCCTGTTCCCACAGCTTTGGTTATTGGTTAACCTAACAAGGCCCGCGCTGGTTCACAATGTCAATACGTTTTCGGCAAGGCGTTGTGCAAAAAGGTCCGTGAGTTCTGCTTCTTCTGCACCGGGATATCAAGCCGCATTCCTGCGCATCAAATGCTTTTCCCAAGCCAGCGCCGATTGCACGATAAAATCGAGGTCTTGATAATTAGGCTCCCAGCCAAGAACTTTACGCACTTGGTCAGCCCCGGCAATGATCGCAGCGGGATCACCGGGCCGACGCGGCACGAGCTTATGATGGACGGGACCGCCCGAGGCGCGTTCCACTGCCTTGATCACTTCCAGAACCGAATAACCCTTGCCATAGCCACAATTGAAAATGCCGCTCGCCCCACCATTGCGCAAATACGCCAGCGCATCCATATGCGCCGCGATCAAATCAGAAACATGAATATAGTCGCGCAAACACGTGCCATCCGGCGTGTCATAGTCGGTGCCGAACACATCCATTGAGGCCCGCTGGCCCAATGCTGTTTGGCAAGCCACCTTGATCAAATGCGTGGCGCGCGGCGTAGATTGCCCGGTGCGGCCCTTGGGGTCAGCGCCTGCCACATTGAAATAGCGCAGCGCCACATAATTCAAACCATAAGCCGCATGGGAATCGCGCAGCATCATCTCGGTCATCCATTTTGATGTGCCATAGGGCGAGATCGGCGCGGGCCCGGTCGTCTCATACACTGGCATGGATTCCGGATTGCCATAAACCGCCGCCGTGGAGGAGAAGATGAAATTCTTCACACCAGCTTTGACCGCCGCCGCCATCAAAGCGCGCGATTTCACCGTGTTGTTATTGTAGTAGCCCAAGGGATCAGAAACGGAATCCGGCACCACGATCGAGCCGGCAAAATGCACGATGGCGTCGATGCCATGCTCTTTCACCAAACGCTCCACCAAAGCCTCATCAGCAATATCGCCTTTGACCAGTTTGGCTTGTGGGGCCACGGCCCAGGCAAAACCCGTGCTGAGATTATCGAGAACAACCACGCTTTCGCCCGCATCCGTCAAAGCCAGAACCATATGGCTGCCAATGTAACCAGCCCCACCCGTCACCAACACCGCCATCGCATTCTCCAATTTTTAAGCTTGTTCCCTTAAATCACGAACCCGTTTAGAGTGCATTACTCCTGAGGCTTCGGGCGCAGTGACACGCGCAAATAAAGTAAAGGGCAAGTTAATGATCCGTCCCATTAAAACAGCAGTCTTTCCCGTGGCAGGCCTCGGCACGCGCTTTCTGCCCGCCACCAAGGCCATGCCCAAGGAAATGCTGACGGTGGTGGACAGGCCCTTGATCCAGATCGTCGTCGATGAAGCGCGCGAGGCAGGCGTTGAACATCTGGTCTTCGTCACCGGCCGCAACAAGGGCGTCATCGAAGATCATTTCGACAAGCAATATGAGCTTGAAGCAAACTTGCGCAAGCGCGGCAAAACGATTCAGCTTTCGATTCTGGAGGGTGACCTGCCGGGCGCGGGGCAGACCAGCTTCACGCGCCAACAGGAACCTTTGGGCCTTGGACATGCTGTCTGGTGCGCGCGCAATTTGGTGGGCAACGAACCCTTCGCCGTTCTGCTGCCCGATATGATCATCAAGGGTGAGCCCGGCTGTTTGGCCCAAATGGTGCGCGTCTATAATGAGCGCGGCGGCGGCAATGTCGTCGCCGTGGAAGAAGCGCCGTGGGAAAATGTCCATCGCTATGGCGTGGTCTCGCCCAAAGATTGGCAGGGCAATCATTTCTCGATTGATGCCATGGTGGAAAAACCACTGCGTGAGGAAGCGCCGTCCAATCTGATCATCTCCGGCCGTTATATTTTACAGCCCGAAATCTTTGCCGAAATCGCCAAGGTCAAGCCCGGTTCGGGCGGTGAAATCCAAATCACCGATGCGATGATCAGCCTGTCAAAATTCCAGGCCTTCCACGGCCTGCGCTTTGAAGGCACCACCTATGACTGCGGCGATAAAGTGGGCTTCCTCTCTGCCAATGTCGCCTTTGCGTTGGAGCGTGAAGACCTCGGCCCCGGCTTCCGCGAAGCCCTGCAAAACATCATCGCCAAACACGGCGGCTTCCTCAGCTGGCACGGCAACGCCGAA
>Ga0075023_100000007_pt1 | contig 47096 bp, 47 predicted proteins | sample Str014_FD_71388 | JGI IMG/M metagenome (GOLD analysis project Ga0075023, IMG submission 71388) | Freshwater sediment microbial communities in response to fracking from Pennsylvania, USA - Straight Creek_MetaG_SC_2014 | ecosystem: Environmental > Aquatic > Freshwater > Creek > Sediment | place... | reverse complement strand
GAACGGTCGCGACTTTCGCGCCTCACGTATTCATCTGTGGATGACAAGCGATGCCGTCACATAGGCATGTTGCAGTGCAATGTCAAGCGGCGTGAGTTTAGGGTAGTGGGGCAGGTTGAACTTTGACGCTGAGTCACCGCCGCCGCCTCGCAGTGTCTGCAATCCTCTGAATGGCAGACACAAGATCCCAACGACCAAACCGTCGCTAAGGGCCAGGAGAAGACATTGGTGGTTCAATTCAAATTTGTTGTTCAAGTTCATTTCTGATTTCGTCTGCAAGCGCGAAAAAGCGTTCACGAACCTCCAAGGCATAGGGGTTTGCGCGCTCGATGGCATGGAAAACACTGGGCGCATCGTAGCGAACCATTTCTATAGCTTGAACCAGATGTTCGAAGCTTGCCGTTGTCAGCCGCGTCGGCAATGGTTCCATTTTGATCAAGACTTTTGCAATCAAATGGGTGACTCCTTGCACAAGAGCTGCTTCTTTGTCGTGATCTTCGGGTGTTGTGAAAAATACTTTTAAGCCCAGAAACCGTCTCAAAAAAGCAGCGATACGTGACGTTGATCGCCCTCGAATGTGACAAACTGCGATTTTGCGCCCGCGAATGCCATTTCTTGCACTCTGTGGCCCAAACAAGGGATGCGTTCCAACAATTTCAACGTGGGCTGGAAGTTCTTGAAGCATCACTTCCGTAGGATTTACCTTTACTGAGCCAACATCAACAACAACAGAACCCAGCTTGAGTTGATCTTTCAAGCTCGCGATCACAGATTTAAAGTTACTGACTGGAACTGCAAGAATGATGAGGTCGCAGCGACTTACATCGGCAAAACTTCCAATGGTGACACGGCCTTGAAAATCATCGGTTAGGTGATGCACTGCGGGGTCTATCAATACAATCGTGAAATAAGGACACAACTGTGTCGCAATAAGTTTCCCGAATGCGCCGAATCCGACAATGCAGATAGAAGATACAGATATAGCCATCGCACTATTCCTTGGAGAAACTGCGATGCCGGAAAGTGTGATTGTATAAACCGCCGGAACGCAGCGGTTTTGCAAATTTATGCGCCCGCCTTCATATTGAAGCCGGATAATAGCCTTTCGAAAAAGCTGTCATGTTCTTGCGCACGGAATTAGCTAAGCTAAGAATGCCTGACCTGTCAATTACAGTTTCGCGAAATATCTATAATGTCTCCTCAGGGTCAAACTCGTCGGTTCAGTTCCGTGCACTTCATGCCTGATCAAGGGACAAGAGTGGATATTCAAACTGACCCACTACCGAGTTCGACCGTTCAACTAAGTCCCGCCATTGCAAGGCTTTCCCTGAGTTGGGCCTTGTCTTGCTCAAACTGATACGGTTCCTTGTCGATGAATTTTGCCAAATCAAAATCTGTCCGCTGACGATAAACATCTCTGGCATAAATCGTTGCCAAGTCATTCTTGCCCAATCTGGCGCAGCAGCCAGCGCGAAAGGCAGAGACACGGTATGTCGGCACCGAAACGCGCTCCAGTGCTGTCAAGGCTTCGTCATAGCGCGACAGGACCATCAGACTCTGCCCAAGATCAGACCAATACCAATCCGGCCCAAAATAGGGATCGGCAGCGCGCGCCCGTTTGAAATAATGCACCGCTTCTTCGGCTTTGCCCAAATAGTAAAGCATGGCCCCCATGTCACCGAGGTTCCACTGGTTGTTGGGATTGAGAGCCAAGGCCCGCGTGGCATGTTCCAACGTGGCATCATGCCAACCCTTGTGCAGGCAGGCGATGGCCAAGGCGGAGTAACTGTTGCTGTCACTCTCGTCCAAAGCCACGGCGCGCTTGGCATGTTCCAGTGCCTTGTCAATAAACCGTGATGGTGCGTCGAAAAACAATTGCCAACGCATGATGTAGTTGTGCACCAGCAAACCATGCGCTGCAGCGTAACCAGGATCAAGCGTGACGGCTTGTTCAAACAATTTAGTTGCCTCCAGCAATTCGCGGTCAATGCAACAGTTAAGCGCATTGCCGATCAGCACACATTCATAAGCGTTATAATTACTCGCCTGCTTGCGGCCCACTTTCTGTTGATCGGCCACGCGCAGGCGGCCGACCAGCGTAGACACAATCTCATGCACCACACGGTCATGCGCCGAAATCATGTCATCAGCCTTCAAATCAAATTTTTCGCTCCAAGCCAGTTTGTCATTTTCGGCATCGATCAACTGCACTGAAATGCGAAGCATGTTGGCCGTTCGTCGCACCGAACCTTCAACAAGGTATTTGACCTTCAACTGCCGCGCGATGGCAGATAAGTCACGCTCTTGCCCAGCGGCAAATGGTTTTGACGAAAAGCGCGAACGCACGGTGAGGGATTTCCACCGCGAAAGTTCCATGATGATCTCGGCGCGAAAACCATCACAAAAATGCAAATGCTCGTCGTCGCCGCCAAGACCATCAAAGGGCAGAAGCGCCACGCTCGGCCTATCATTCGGCAGCGGGGTCTCTTGCGCCATGCCCGATGCGTGGACATCCGCAATGATTTCGCGCCGCAAGCTTTGTGTCTCAGCTGCCGGTTCCACGCCCAATTCTGCGCGCAGTAATTTAGTGCAGGCATCAAACTGTCGAAGCGCCAATGCTTTCTCACCCGCGTGGGCATAGGCTTGCATCAAGGCGCGTTGGGCAGACTCGCGCAAGGGATCAAGCGCCACCAATCTTTCGCAGAGGCTAATTTTTGCAGCGCCGGTCTCGGCTTCGACGCGCTTTTCAAGAAGGCGAATGGAAGCGACGTGGATTTGCCGACGGTGCTCATCAAGCCAGTTGTCGAAGCTTTCTTCGTGCAGGCCAATGTCAGCCAAGAGCATTCCTTCAGGCAAAGCTGCATTCGCTTTTGCTTGCAGCACTTGCAAAGCATCCACAGCCACCGCATTGCCATTCAACGCAACCATGTTGTCACTGATGCTGAGCAGCAGCACTTCATGCGCGCCAAGCTCCCTTCGCAACACTGCCAGTGATTGTCGCAACGAAGACCTCGCTTGTTCCTCGGCAAAATTGCCCCACAACAAACTGGCCAAATTCTCCCGCGTGGCGCAGAGGCCAGGCGACAGGGCGAGGATTGCGAGCAATGCGCGGTTCTTTTTGCTGGAAACGCCGATGGCTGCGGCATCAGGGGCGCGCAGCGTAAAGGCCCCTATCAGCTGCAGTGTGAAACTATGGTCGGTCACTTTTTACGCTCCAAACCCCCGATTTTGCTTTCTTTTTATGCAAGTTTTACGATGTTCAAACAAGCTTTTTGCGGTAGCGCGGTAAACCTTTCTCCATTGGCAATCACGCCAGCGAAAATGGAGAACACAATGCCCCGCTATATGGTTGAACGCGCTTTCAAAGACGGTCTGCATATTCCAACCAACAAGGACGGCGCCAATGTTTGCGGCGGTGTTATCGCGCGCAATGGTGGCGAAGGTGTCACTTGGGTGCAGTCTTTTGTTTCGGCCGACAAGAGCAAAACTTTTTGCATTTATGATGCGCCAAACCCCGAAGCCATCCGCAAGACAGCTGAAAAGAACCAGCTGCCGGTGAACACCATCACAGAAGTGCGTGTGCTTGATCCCTATTTTTATCATTGAGAGAAAGGAACCATCATGAAATATCTTTCTGTTTTAGCGCTTTTGCTTTTCACGGGCCAAGCCATTGCTGCCGATGGGCCTTTGGTTGAAAAAGTCCGCAAGGCCAATGATCGTTTTAAAGACGTGAAAGTGGCTATTGCTGAAGGCTATGCACCGATCCCCTGCGCCAGCGGGCTGACAGGTGGGGCGATGGGCATTCATTATGTGAATGGTGAGCTTCTGAAATCCGGCAAGGTGGATGTCGAGCATCCGCAAGCGATTATGTATGAGCCGCAAGTGGGTGGGAAGTTGGATTTGATTGCCGTTGAATATATCGCTTTCAAGGGGCCTGCATCCCTCGAAGGGCATTTGTTCAACTTTGTGAGCGAGCCCAATCGCTATGGCCTTGACAAGTTTTATGAAATGCATGTGTGGGCGTGGCGTGAAAACCCGACAGGTGCCTTTGCGGACATGAACCCCAAAGTGTCTTGCGACGCGGCTCTGTCTCCCTAGTCGCGGTTCTTGAGCTTTGGATGAGGCGCCTTCGAACTGGGCAAAGGCGAGGGCGCTTCTTTTTGAGGCATGAGTGTTAATTTGGAACACTTGTTCCATTTTGCTTGGCATATTTCATAACTTGTGCTGATTTGGCTTTATGACCCTTTCAGACGCGCCACGTGATTTTCAATCCTTGCAACAATTGATCGCGACGCGGGCGCAAACCCTGCCCAAGCGTCTGACGCAGGTGGCGAGTTATGCTTTGACCAACCCGGATGAGATCGCTTTTGGTACGGCGGCCTCAATCGCGCTGGCGGCTTCGGTACAGCCTTCGACGTTGGTGCGCTTTGCGCAGAGCCTGGGTTTTCAGGGCTTTTCAGATTTGCAGGATGTGTTCCGCTCACGGTTGCGCGAGCGGGTTTTGAGTTATGATGAGCGGCTTTTGCATTTGCGTGCCGATGCCAAGGCGCACAAGGCGAGCGTGATGTTCTCTGGTTTTGCGGAGGCCGCAGAGCGATCGCTGAAGGAATTGAGCCATCGTTTGGATGGTGAAAGGCTGGAGGCGGCCGTCAATGCCATGGCCAAAGCTGAGACGATTTTTCTGATTGGCTTGCGCCGCTCATTCCCGATCACATCCTATATGTCTTATGCCTTTGGGAAACTGGGCGTGAAGAACCAGTTGATCGGGGCGACGGGTGGGCTCGCCGCAGAAGAGGTGAGCTTTGCGACGAAGGACGATGTGGTGCTGGCGATCAGTTTCACGCCCTATGCTTCTGAAACCGTCAAACTCGCGCAAGCCGCGCATGGGCGGAACGTGCCGGTGATTTCGATTACGGATTCGGCCTTTTCGCCGCTCGCCCCGGTTTCGAAACTGTGGTTTGAAGTGACGGAATCACATTTTGAGGGGTTTCGCTCCATGTCCGCCACGTTGGCGCTTGCCATGACTCTGACGGTGGCTGTGGCTGAACGGCGCGGGCCCAAGATTGTGGAATAGACATTCTAACTTGACTTGAAATTGGAATTGTTGTTTCGTTTCCTCTCCAATTCATAGGAAGTGTCATGACTGTAAAAAAACCTGCGCTCGCTCTTGATGTCATCACCATGGGGCGTTGCTCGGTTGATCTTTACGGCCAGCAGATCGGCTCACGGCTGGAAGATGTGGCAAGCTTTGCCAAGTCGGTTGGGGGTTCACCCAGCAATATTGCTATCGGCACGGCCCGATTGGGTTTGAAATCCGGCCTCATCACCCGCGTGGGCGATGAGCAGATGGGGCGCTTTGTGCGTGAGCAGATGGTGCGCGAGGGTGTTTCCACGCAAGGTATTGCGACCGACAAGGAGCGGCTCACCTCGCTGGTTCTGCTGTCGGTTGAAAATGACAAAACGTTCCCGCTGATTTTCTACCGCGACAATTGTGCGGATTCGGCCCTGTGTGAAGATGATGTGGACGAGGCTTTCGTGCTTTCGGCGCGGGCTTTGCTGGTGACGGGCACGCATTTTGCCCGGGCCAATACCGACGCCGCCCAGCGCAAGGCGATGAGAATTGCCAAGGCCAACGGTCGGCGCATTGTCATTGACATTGACTACCGCCCGAACCTCTGGGGGCTTGCCGGGCACGCCGCTGGCGAAGAGCGTTATATCAAGAGCGACAAAGTGACGGCGCATATCCAGACTATTCTGGCCGATTGTGATTTGATCATTGGCACCGAAGAAGAAGTGGCCATCGCCGGTGGCACCGAAGATACGTTGGAAGCGTTGCGTCGCATTCGGGCCATTTCCAAGGGTGTCATTGTTTTGAAACGCGGGCCGATGGGTTGTGTGGTTTATCCAACCGCAATTCCATCCTCTCTTGAGGATGGAATTGTCGGTCGCGGTTTTCCGATTGAAGTTTACAATGTGCTGGGCGCTGGCGATGCGTTCATGTCTGGATTTTTGCGCGGCTGGCTGAAGGATGAACCTTATGAGACTTGCGCCACTTGGGCCAATGCTTGCGGGGCTTTTGCGGTTTCGCGACTTTTGTGTTCGCCCGAATATGTGAAGTGGGATGAGCTGCAATATTTCCTCAAGACCGGTTCGACGTTCCGCGCGCTGCGCAAGGATGAGACGATCAATCATCTGCATTGGGCTTTGACGCGCCGCCCGCAGCCCGACCAGATTTTGAGCTTTGCCATTGATCACCGCAAACAGCTGGAAGACATGGCCGATCGGCTCGGCGCTTCGCGCGAGAAGATTGCACCGTTCAAGCGGCTGGCGATGAAGGCCATCGGCAAAGTCTCTGGCGGCAAGCCGGGATTTGGCACCCTGCTGGATGATACTTATGGCCGCGAGGCGATGTTTGATGCGGCCAAGCTGGGTCTGTGGATCGGGCGTCCGGTGGAAGAACCCGGCTCGCGGCCTTTGCGGTTTGAGTTCAGCCAAGAGATGGGCGGGCGGCTGGTGGATTGGCCCGTCACCCATTGCATCAAATGTCTGGCCTTTTATCACCCGGATGATCCACCTGAAATGAAGCGCCGCCAGCAGCAGAAATTGCTGCACCTTTATCAGGCAGCCACCAAGGTGGGGCGTGAATTGCTGGTTGAAATCATCGCCTCAAAAAATGGCCCGATGGGCAAGGATACGATCGCCAGAGTGATGGAAGAGCTTTATGCCTTGGGCATCAAGCCTGATTGGTGGAAGCTGGAGCCGCAGGCCAGTGGCGAAGCATGGGATGAAATCAGCAAGGTGATCGACAGCTACGATCCAGTGTGTCGCGGCATTTTCTTGCTCGGCCTCGAAGCACCTGCCGAAGAGCTGGCCAAGGGCTTCAAAGCCGTAGCTGGCAAGACGCGTGTGAAAGGCTTTGCCGTGGGGCGCACGATTTTCAACGCCGCTGCCGAGGGCTGGTTTGCAGGCCAGCTCAGCGATGATGCGGCCGTTACGATGATGGCGGAGAAATTTGCTTCGCTGATCAAAATTTGGGATGATGCGCGGCAAGGAGCGCGATGATGCCAAAGCTGTTGATCAAAGCCAAAAAGAAATCTGGCAAGATTATTGATGTGACGCCTGCGTCCGCCAAATGGAAATATGTGGGTCATGAGGTTTGGAAACTCGCACCCGGCAAAATCGCCAAGGGCAATGAAGCCAAGCGCGAGACCTGCATTGTTTTCATCTCGGGCAAGGGCCGCGTTACGGTTGATGGCAAAGACGTTGGCACGCTGGGTGAGCGCAAAAGTGTTTTCGAAGGCAAGCCGTGGAGCATATATATTCCGCCGCGCGCCAAGTGGTCGGTGAAGGCCGAGACTGATCTCATCATCAATGTGTGCAGTGCACCTGCCAAGGGCACGTTGCCGTTGAAAGTGATCAAGCCGGATGATCTTGAAGTGATCACGCGGGGCAAGGGCTCCAACACGCGCTATGTCTGCAACATCATGCCGGAATGGGATCAGTCTGCCGAAAGCCTGCTGGTTGTCGAAGTGATCACCCCCAATGGCAGTACGTCATCCTATCCCAGCCACAAGCATGACAAAGATAACCTGCCGCATGAAAGCTTGTTGGAAGAGACGTATTATCACCGCTTGAACCCGCCGCAGGGTTTTGCGTTTCAGCGGGTTTACACCGATGACCGCAAGCTGGACGAAAGCATGGCGGTTGAAGATGGGGATGTGGTGATGGTGCCCAAGGGCTATCACCCGTGCGCCACCATTCATGGCTATGACCTCTATTATCTCAACGTGATGGCGGGACCGAAGCGTGTGTGGAAGTTCAACAATGCCAAGGAACATGAGTGGCTGTTGAACGCGTAAATTAATTTACATCTTGCACTCCCATGCGCCGGGGTGACGGCAATATTTGAAACTACCTTTTCACAGGTGCAAACACTGCAAAAGCTGATGGATCTTCGCCCTTTAAATCCTTCGGCTGGCGGCCATAGGTTTTGAAACGTTTTAGAACACTGGTCATTTGGGTCTCAGATAAAATCACGGGTTTTCCAATCGCCAGTGCTGCCCAATATTGTTGGGCGAGGGCTTCAACTTCTCCGGCGCGCCACAGGGCCTGATCCAAGTCATAGCCGAAAACAATCTGGCCATGGTTGGCAAGCAGACAAGCTGTGCGGCCTTCCAGCGCTTTCAGCATGGTGTTGGATAATTCTTGCGTGCCGAATTCGGCGTAGCCTGACACGCGCAAGCTGGTGCCGCCGCTAATGCCGATCATATAGTGAAAGGCGGGGATTTCTTTGCGCAGGCAAGCCATAGCCGTGGCATAGGGCGAATGAACATGGACGATGGCTTTGGCTTCGGGCCGCGCGCGGTAAATATCCATATGCATGCGCCATTCAGTGGAAGGCAGATAATCGCCATGATAGCCACCGTCCAAATCCATCAACACGATATGCTGCGGCTTCATTTTTTTATAGGACACACCTGAGGCGGTGATCAGAAAACCTTCGGGCACGCGGGCGCTGACATTGCCTGAAGTGCCTTGGTTGATGCCTTCTTCATTCATCGCCAAACAAGTTGCGATAATATCGCGGCGAAGCTTTTCATGTTTGAGCTTTTTCATAGGTCATTTCTAGTCAGGTCAGGGCCTTGCGTCCAGTGCGGACGCGTGAGAAGCAATGCCATGGGACAGAATTTGCGCGGCATTTGCGTTGTGGATGTGGGTTATACCAATACCAAGGCGATTTTGTTTTCGCCTGATCTCAAAGTTCTGGCCGAGCGGAAGGTGGCCAGCGCACATCGCCCGGGGACGGACTATAAGATCATCGACCCTGAACCTTTGATCGCATTTCTGCATCAGGCTTTGCTAGAGCTGGACCAGATTTTGCCCATCGATTGCGTTGTGCCTTGTGCCCATGGGGCAGCCATGGCCTTGCTGAAGGATGATGGGTCTCTGGCCTTTCCAGTGATGGATTATGCCTCAGAGCCGCCAGAGGCGATTGTTGAAGCTTACCGCAAACGCCAACCGCCTTTTGCGGAAGTTTATTGTGACAGGTTGCCGATGGCTTTGACCCATGGGTTGCAGATTTTCTGGCAGGCGCGGATTGATCCCGAAAGGTTTGCTGAGGTCGCAACGATCACAACATGGATTCAATATATTGCATTTCGTCTGTGTGGCGTTGCGGCAACCGAGATTTCATCGATGGCGTGTCAGACGCAGCTGATTGATGTGAATACGGGCGCACCATCGTCCTTGGCGCAGCGGGAAGGTTGGGGCGATAAATATGCGCCGCTGAAGAAAGCCTGGGATGTTTTGGGCTATGTGAAGCCTGACTTTGAACTGCGGGGTGAGGGCCGGGTTCTGGCAGGTGTGCATGATTCCAATGCCAATTACCTGCGCTATCTGGCTGCCGATATTTTGGATTTCTCTCTGCTTTCCACCGGAACGTGGAGCATTTGTTTTAACGCTTCGGCTGATATTTCGAGGCTCGATCCGGCGCGCGATACCAACACCAATACCAGCGTGATGGGCCGGGCGGTTGCCTGCAGCCGCTTTTTTGCGGGCAAAGAACTTGAGATTTTGGCGCAAGGTGCCGATGCTGGCATTGCGCGGATTGATGTGGTGCAGGCGTTGATGGATCAGGGCACGTTGGCTTTGCCGTCTTTTGCCTATTCAAGTGGGCCTGTGCCGGGCAGTGGCTTCAGGGGTAAAGTCATTGGTCCGCCGCCTGCCAATGAAGTTGAACGGGCATCGCTGGCCGCACTTTATTGTGCCCAGATGGTTTCGCTGCAGCTTGATGCGGTGCAGTCGCAAAACACGATTATTGTTGATGGACCATTTTCGCAGAACCATGTGTTTCTTGCGGTGCTGGCGGCGTTGCGTCCGGGCCAGGCTGTGAAGGCTTCGGCGCTGAAAGACGGCACGGCTGTGGGGGCGGCGGTTCTGGCGCGGATGGAAAGTGGAAAGATTCCTCGCATTCCATTGGCGCTCTCTGATGTGGAGCCAGCGGCACTGACGGGTTTGGTGGATTATGATGCACTGTGGAAAAAGGAAATTGCGGAAGTGATTTGATCTGGTCGGCGCATAGTTAACCAAATCGCAAGCGGATGGGCGCATAGTTTGCGCTTGTGTAAGTGGAGTTTGCCATGCGTGATGATTTTCCGTTGGCTGATGGTTTTGTGATTTCTTGCCCAGTGACGGCTGCGGGCCTTTCGCCGGTGCGCGATATTCGCAAGCGCGGCAATATCCCCTTGGTTTTGCAACAGGACATCGTGGTGGAATTGAAGCGCAGCGACATGTTGGAAAGTTGGCAATCCACTTGTGCCTTAGGCCGAAAGCGCGCTCTCGATCTGATGGAACGCGCCGCCAATCGCATTGCGCTGGCGCTGGAAGATGATGACAGCTGTGCGGTTGATGAACTGGCCGCTGATATGGCGACGTTTTTTCTGCTGGCGGTGCGCGAGAAGGGGCTTGATGTGCAACAGGCCTCACGGTTTTGCCATGTGGCTTGGCGGGCGGGCAGTGCTGAGCATCTTTCCATTTCGCGGTATTAGGCCGGGCGGTGATTTAACCAAGGTGCCAAGCAAAGCCACGCGGGCCATCTCGTTGTGATATGACGTTTTTATGTTTCAACAGATGATGAAATCTTGAGTAAATCGATTGTCGAACTGGCCAGCCTTTTTGGGGCATTGGGTCAGGAAACGCGCCTTGAAATTATCCGCTTATTGGCGCCCTTGTCGCATGGCAAACATCCGATCGGGCTGGCGGCGGGGCAGATCGCGGCGGCCCTGGCCGTGGCACCACCCACACTTTCATTTCATCTCAAAGACCTTACTTTACGGCGGCTGATTGTGCAAAAGCGCAAGGGCCGCGAAATTCAATATTTTGCGAACCTGCCGCTCATCCTTTCGGCTCTGGGCGCTTTGGTGACGGAGCTTGAAGTTTAGTGGCTGAGCTTGATCTTCCCAATGGCTACTATGCGCTGCCCAAGGGCAAATTGGCTAATGTGGTGACCTGTCTGGAGATGCGCGATGCGCCGGGCGTGGCTGCACCTGTCTGGCCCGAGGGTTTCAGCTTAAAGCGCTGCGACCCAGATGATCTCGCTGGCTACCGCGCGTTGTTTTTAAAGGTTGGACAAGACTTGCTGTGGTTCTCGCGCTTGATCATGGCTGATGACAAGCTTGTGGTGATTTTGGCCCATCCGGCGATTGCATCTTTTGCGCTTTATCAGGGGACAGAGGCGATCGGGCTGTTGGAATTGAATTTTGAACAGGCTGGCGAATGCGAATTGGCTTTCTTTGGGCTGATCGCTGGCAAAGTAGGCCAAGGGCTGGGCCAGCTGTTGATGCAAGAGGCTTTGGCGCGAGCTTGGGCACAGCCGATTTCACGCCTGTGGGTTCACACTTGCCATCATGACCACCCGCGCGCCTTGGGTTTTTATCAGGCGGCGGGCTTTCAACCCTATCAGCTGATGGTTGAAGTGCATGATGATCCTAGGCTTTCGGGGCTTTTACCACCTCATGCAGCGCCACATGTTGCGTTGCTAAAGGCCTGACATTCGCCGTTTTGTTAAGAATTAAGTACCTCATCTCGTGCTTTAAGTTTGGCCATGTTTTCATTTCAGATGTTTCAACATATCGGCCCTGAACTTCCCCTGGCGTTGCTGTTGATGGCGCTGCTTGGCTTTCGGGCCCGGGTGAATTGCAATGTTTCATTGCTGGTCAAGGCCAGCCCGGAGCGGTTGTGGGAATTACTCAACCCCTATGACGGCAAAGTTGATAATTGGGGGCGCACGACCGTGGTGACGCGGCTCGCCTCTGCCGAAACCCAGACCTATGAAATCGTTTTTACCACCACCACGGCGAATGGCGCGATGCGGCCTTTCAAGGCTCTTTTTGAGGCGCGTGGCTGTGTGCCCCAGCGCAAGGTTCTGCTGGTGCGGGCGGGGCTTGAAGGCAAATCACAAAACAACGAGCTGTTGGAGATCCAACATATATTGACGCCAGAGGGACAGGGCACAAGGGTTTCGACACGCTATCTTTGGGGTTCACGCCAACTCCTCGCGCAGCTTCTGGCGCGGGCTGATTTGTGGGGCGGGGCCTACCGTTTGAAGAGCCTTGCGGAAACCGGTGTGCCGGACAATCGGCCTTACCTGTGGATCAGCGCTAGTGTTGCTTTGATCACGGGCATTGCCAGCGTTGGAGCCTTTGGATTGAGCATTGGATTATGGCCTGCGCTGATTTTGGTGCTGGCCCTATTGGTACATGAGTTTGGGCACTTATTGGCCTTTCGTCTGATTGGTCAGCCCTGGGGGCGGGTGGTCTTTTTGCCGTTTCTGGGCGCTGTTGCTGTTCCGCGTTTGCCGCTGGAAAGCCAAGGCCAGAGTGTTTTTTCCGCTTTGATGGGGCCGGGCTTTTCATGTTTGGTTGCTGCCGCTTGCGGCCTTCCCTATTTTCTGGCGTGGCCCAGCGCACCGCTGTTTGCGTTGGCGGGCTTGCTGATTGCCGGACTAAATCTTTTCAATCTTCTCCCCGCGGAACCACTTGATGGGGGTGTTGCGCTGCGCTCTGTGTTGTCACGCTTGATTGGGAAATATGCACCCCTTGGCCTTGTCGTGATTGGCTTGGTGATCGTGATGATGGGATTTTTTCTGGGTCAGCTGCTTCTGGTGTTGTTTGGGAGTTTGGCCGTTCTGGTCAATCTGAAACCGCGCAAGATTGATCAGGGCTTGGTTCCACTCACGTCTCTGCAAGTTTCGATCTCATTTTTTGGCTATGTGATGATTGCCGTTGCGCATTATACGATGCTCTACAGCTTCCTCGGACAGATCGGACTTTGAGCCAATTGCCACTGTTAGATGAGCCACAACGTCTTGTGGCAGCGCGGTTTGACACGCTGGCGCAGCAGCTCTCTGCAATCGCGCGGCCGGGGTTGATGGCGCGATTGCTGGGGCGTGGCGTTGAGCATCCACGTGGCCTTTATATCTGGGGCGCTGTTGGGCGTGGCAAGACGATGTTGATGGACCGCTTCTTTGGTGCTGTGCAATTTGCGCCAAAGCGGCGGGTGCATTTCAACGCTTTCATGCAAGAGGTTCACGCGGCGCGGGCGCAGCTGAAATCTGATGATGTGATTGGGGCCATTGCTGATGGGCTTGCGGCCAAGGCCAAGCTTCTCTGCCTTGATGAAATGCAGGTGACTGATATTGCCGATGCGATGATCCTGGGCCGCTTGTTTGAAGCTTTGATGGCGCGGGGCGTGGTGCTGGTGACCACATCGAACCAGGCGCCTGATGGGCTTTATAGAGATGGGCTTAATCGCCAACTGTTTCTGCCTTTCATTGCTCGCTTGAAAGCGGCGCTTGAGGTGGTGCATCTTGGCGAAGGCATGGATTACCGTTTGGGGCGCTTGGCGGCGGATGAAACTTATGTCGCCCCGCTGGGCCCGAAGGCAGATGCGGCACTTGATGCGCTGTGGGCCAAATTGGTTGATGGCGAGCCGGGTGCGCCTATGGATCTGACCTTGCTGGGCCGCAGCTTGCATGTGTCGCGCGCGGCCCATGCCTGTGCCCGGTTTGATTTTTCTGATCTCTGCGAAAAGCCTTTGGGCGCGCCGGATTTCCTGGCCATTGCACAGAATTTCAGCACGCTTTTTGTCGATCATGTACGGGTTTTCAAAGCGTCGGAACGCAATCAGGCCAAGAGATTTATTCTGCTGATTGATACGCTCTATGATTCAGGGGTTCGGTTGGTGGTTTCGGCAGAAGTGGCACCTGAGGCCTTGTGCCCAACAGGTCCGCACAAGGCTGAGTTCCTCAGAACCGCTTCACGCTTGCGCGAAATGCAATCGCAAAGTTGGTGGCTGAGGGGCGTTGCTCAATAATTGCCTATTGAAGTGGCTTTCTGACGGGTCTAGGAAGCGGCCAATTACTGCACTGCAACAGGGGTTTCAGAATGGCGCGTAAAAAGATTGCTCTCATTGGCGGCGGCATGATTGGGGGCACTTTGGCCCACCTTGCGGCACTGCGGGAACTGGGTGACATTGTGGTGTTCGACATTGCCGAGGGCCTGCCGCAGGGCAAGACTTTGGATCTTTCGCAATCCGGCGGTGTTGAAGGCTTTGATGCCAAACTCTCTGGTACCAATTCCTATGAAGGCATTGCGGGCGCTGACGTTTGCATTGTGACTGCTGGTGTGCCACGCAAGCCCGGCATGAGCCGCGATGATCTTGTGGGCATCAATCTCAAGGTTATGAAGTCAGTTGGTGAAGGCCTGAAGGCCCATGCGCCCAACGCTTTCGTCATCTGCATCACCAACCCGCTGGATGTGATGGTTTGGGCCTTGCAGAAATATTCGGGCCTGCCCACCAATAAGCTGATCGGCATGGCAGGTGTTCTGGACTCGGCACGCTTCCAGCATTTTCTCGCGGAAGAATTTAAGGTTTCGGTGAAGGATGTGAATGCCTTTGTGATGGGCGGGCATGGCGACACCATGGTGCCGATCACGCGCTATTCCACTGTGGCTGGTATTCCGGTGCCGGATCTCATCAAGATGGGCTGGAGCACGCAGGAGCGCATTGACAAGATTGTTCAGCGCACGCGTGATGGCGGGGCGGAGATTGTGAATTTGTTGAAGACAGGTTCAGCTTATTATGCGCCTGCCTCATCAGCCATTGCCATGGCGGAAAGCTATTTGAAAGATTATCGTCGTGTGTTGCCTTGTGCGGCCTATCTTGATGGCCAATATGGCGTGAAGGGCACATATGTTGGCGTGCCCGTGGTGATTGGCGAGAAAGGTGTGGAGCGCATTGTGGAAGTGCAGCTTGATGCCAATGACAAAGCCGGGTTTGATAAATCAGTTGCTGCGGTTCATGGTTTGATGGAAGCGGCGAAAACACTTTCACCGGATTTGGCGTAACGCGAATTCCCAGCCTTCTCCCGGCGGGGGAAGGCATCACCTCTCAGGGAGAAATAAATGAACATTCACGAATATCAGGCCAAGGAAGTGCTCCGCCAATTTGGCGTGGTGACGGGCAAGGGAACGCCTGCCTTCACGGTTGATGAAGCGGTGAAAGCCGCCGAAGCCCAGCCCGGCCCGGTGTGGGTGGTGAAAGCGCAGATCCATGCCGGTGGGCGCGGCAAGGGCGGCGGCGTGAAGGTGGTGAAATCCATCGCCGATGTGAAGGCCGAAGCCACGCGCATGTTGGGCATGACGCTCATCACGCATCAGACCGGCCCTGCGGGCAAGCTGGTGCAACGGCTTTACATCGAAGAAGGCACGGACATTGCCCGTGAGCTTTATTTGTCGATGCTGGTGGACCGCGCCACATCGCGCATTGCCTTCATCGTGTCCACCGAAGGCGGCATGGACATTGAAGAAGTGGCGCATAAGACGCCGGAAAAAATCGCCACGATCTATGTGGACCCCGCCGCTGGCTATCAGGCCTATGTTGGCCGCCGCATTGCGGCTGTTCTGAAACTCGAAGGCGATTTGGCCAAGCAGTGCAACAAGATGGTGGCTGGCCTCTACAAAGCCTTCACCGAGAAGGACATGAGCTTGCTGGAGATCAACCCGCTGGTGGTGACGAAGGATAACGCGCTTGTGTGCCTCGATGCCAAAGTGAATTTTGATTCCAACGCGCTGATGCGTCATCCAGAGATTGTGGCTTTGCGCGATTTGACCGAAGAAGACCCCAAGGAAATTGAAGCCTCGAAGTTTGATCTTTCCTATGTGGCACTTGATGGTTCGATCGGCTGCATGGTGAACGGCGCTGGTTTGGCGATGGCCACCATGGACATCATCAAGCTTTATGGCGCAGAGCCTGCCAACTTCCTCGATGTGGGCGGCGGTGCGACCAAGGAGAAGGTGACTGCGGCCTTCAAGATCATCACGGCTGATCCGAAAGTGAAGGGTATTCTCGTCAACATTTTCGGCGGCATTATGAAGTGTGATGTGATTGCCGAAGGTGTGATCGCAGCGGTGAAAGACGTGGGCCTGAAAGTGCCGCTGGTGGTGCGCTTAGAGGGCACCAACGTTGATCTCGGCAAGGACATCATCCGCAAGTCTGGCCTCAATGTATTGCCTGCCGACGATCTCAACGATGCTGCCAAGAAGATTGTTAAAGCTGTGAAGGACGCTGCCTAATGTCGATCCTCGTTTCCAAGAAAACCAAAGTGATCTGCCAAGGCTTCACCGGTGAAGCGGGCACTTTCCATTCGCAGTCGGCCATCGCTTATGGCACGCAGATGGTTGGTGGCGTTACGCCGGGTAAGGGCGGCACCAAGCATTTGGGCTTGCCAGTATTCGATACCGTGGCCGCAGCGCGGGAAAAAACCGGCGCCGATGCTTCCGTCATCTACGTGCCGCCGCCCTTTGCTGCTGATGCCATTCTGGAAGCCATTGATGCGGAAGTGCCTTTGATTGTGGCGATCACCGAGGGCATTCCCGTGCTTGATATGGTGCGGGTGAAGAGAGCCTTGTCTGGATCCAAGTCGCGCCTCATCGGGCCGAACTGCCCCGGCGTTTTGACCCCCGGCGAATGCAAGATTGGCATCATGCCCGGCAACATTTTCAAAAAAGGTTCTGTGGGCATCGTCTCACGTTCTGGTACGCTGACTTATGAAGCGGTGTTCCAGACCACCAACGCGGGCCTTGGCCAGACCACTGCTGTGGGCATTGGCGGCGACCCGGTGAAGGGCACAGAATTTATCGACATCCTTGAGATGTTCCTGGCGGACCCCAAGACCAAGTCGATCATCATGATCGGCGAAATCGGCGGTTCAGCCGAAGAAGAAGCCGCTGAGTTTCTGCGCAAGAATAAAGTGAAAAAACCTATGGCTGGCTTTATTGCGGGTGTGACCGCCCCTCCCGGCCGCCGCATGGGCCATGCTGGTGCCATCATTTCGGGTGGCAAGGGCGACGCAGGCTCCAAGGTTGATGCCATGAAGCGGGCCGGTATTGCCGTCTCCGCTTCGCCGGCCATGTTGGGTGAAACTTTGTTGAAGAAGTTGAAAAAGAAGTAATTCGGACGTATTTGAGTTGTATTGAGTTTGACGACATTAGGTTTACACGGGCGATTGTGCCTGACCGGCAAGCTGGCGATTGTGCCAGAGGCTGGAGCTGAACGATGGTGGTGACATGAACAAGACCGATGTGACGGCGGCTTTTGAGCAATCGTCTTTTCTCTATGGCGGCAACGCCAAATTCATTGAAGACCTTTATAGTAAATTCAAGGCTAACCCGGCTGCCGTGGACACCCACTGGCGGCAATTTTTTTCTGAAATCGAGAATGGCGCAAAGCCACAGGGACCGTCGTGGGCACGCGCCAATTGGCCGCTGCCTGCCGATGATGAGCTGACGGCAGCACTGGATGGCGACTGGGCGGCTTATGACAAGGCCCATGCTCCGCCGCCTCCAAAGGGTGCCAAACCAGCTGCGCCTACGCCTGCGCCCACTCCCCTGGCTGCCCCTGCTGAAGATGTGCGCAAAGCCACGCTGGATTCGGTTCGCGCCTTGATGATGATCCGCGCTTACCGGATGCGCGGGCATCTATCGGCTGATCTTGATCCGTTGCATCTCAAAGAGCCGATGCAGCACCCCGAGCTGGACCCGGCCTCTTATGGATTTACAGAGACAGACCTCGACCGCCCGATTTTCCTCGACAATGTTTTAGGCCTTGAGAAGGCCACGATGCGCCAGATTCTCGAGATCGTGCGCAAGACCTATTGCGGCACGCTCGGCGTTGAGTTCATGCATATCACTGACCCCAAGCAGAAGGCGTGGATCCAGCAGCGCATTGAGGGCGAGCACAAGGAAATCACTTTCACCAAGGAAGGCAAGAAGGCCATCCTCAACAAGCTGATCGAGGGTGAAGGTTTCGAGCAGTTCCTCAATGTGAAATATACTGGCACCAAGCGTTTCGGCCTTGATGGCAGTGAGGGCATGATTCCAGCGCTTGAACAGATCATTAAGCGTGGCGGACAGCTAGGCCTGAAAGAAATCGTCTTCGGCATGGCGCATCGCGGGCGGCTCAATGTGCTTGCCAATGTGATGGCCAAGCCGTTTTCGGCCATCTTCCATGAATTCCAAGGTGGTTCTTCCACCCCCGATGAAGTGGAAGGTTCAGGTGACGTGAAATATCATTTGGGTTCTTCGTCTGACCGGGTGTTTGATGGTAACACGGTGCATTTGTCTCTCACCGCAAACCCATCGCATTTGGAAATCGTTGATCCCGTGGTGTTGGGCAAGGCGCGCGCCAAGCAGGACCAGCGCGGCGATAAAGAGCGAACATCGGTTTTGCCCTTGCTGATCCATGGTGACGCGGCCTTTGCAGGCCAGGGTGTGATTGCCGAATGTTTCGGCCTTTCAGGGTTGAAGGGGCACCGATCCGGCGGCTCCATTCATTTCATTATCAACAACCAGATTGGCTTTACGACATCGCCCTTGTGGTCGCGCTCTTCGCCCTATCCTTCTGACATTGCCAAGATGATCGAGGCACCGATTTTCCACGCCAATGGCGACGACCCGGAAGCTGTGGTCTTTGCTGCGAAAGTGGCGATGGAATTCCGGCAGGAATTCAAGAAGCCGGTTGTCATCGACATGTTCTGCTATCGCCGCTTTGGCCACAATGAAACGGATGAGCCGAGCTTCACCCAGCCCTTAATGTACAAGCGCATCGGTGCGCATGAAACCGTGACAGCGATCTATGCCAAGCGTTTGGAAGCTGAAGGCACTTTGGCGGCTGGCGAATTTGACACAATGAAGGCCGATTACCGCAAGCGTCTTGATGATGCGATGGGTGTGGCCGCGGCTTACAAAGCCAACAAGGCTGATTGGCTGGATGGGCGCTGGGCCGGGTTCAAAACTGCCGCAGACCAGGACGAGGCGCGGCGCGGGCAGACGGGCGTTGAAATTGAAGCGCTCAAGGAAATTGGCATCAAGCTCACCAAGTTGCCCAAGACGTTTACGCCGCATAAGACTTTGCAGCGCGTTCTTGATGGCCGCCGCAGGATGATTGAGGAGGGCACTGGCATCGATTGGGCCATGGGCGAGGCCTTGGCCTATGGCACGCTGCTGAAAGAAGGATTCAAGATCAGGCTTTCGGGACAAGACGTGCAGCGTGGCACGTTCTCGCAGCGCCACGCCGTGTTGATCGATCAGGTGACCGAGAAGCGTTACACGCCGCTCAATCATTTGGTGAAGGAGCAGACCACCAAGATCGAAGTGATCAATTCCATGCTGTCGGAAGAAGCGGTGCTTGGTTTTGAATATGGCTATTCACTTGCGGAACCCAATGCGCTGACGCTGTGGGAAGCGCAGTTTGGCGACTTTGCCAATGGCGCGCAGGTGATTTTCGACCAGTTCATTTCATCGGCGGAGCGCAAGTGGCTGCGCATGTCGGGCCTCGTGTGCTTGTTGCCGCATGGCTATGAGGGCCAAGGGCCAGAACATTCTTCAGCGCGGCTTGAGCGGTTTTTACAGATGTGCGCCGAAGACAACATGCAAGTGGCCAATTGCACCACGCCTGCGAATTATTTCCACATTTTGCGCCGCCAGATGAAACGCGAATTCCGCAAACCTTTGATCATCATGACGCCGAAGTCTTTGCTGCGCCACAAGCGCGCGGTTTCGACCCTTGACGAGATGGGCGCGCAGACGACGTTCCACCGCATCCTGTGGGACGATGCCGAGTTCTTGAAGAGCGAAAAGATCAGGCTTGTCAAAGACGACAAGATCCGCCGCGTGGTGTTGTGCACGGGCAAAGTTTATTATGATCTCTATGAAGAGCGCGAGAAACGCGGGTTGAACGACATCTATTTGCTTCGCGTCGAACAGCTTTATCCCTGGCCGCATAAAGTGTTGGCGCAGGAGTTGGCGCGTTTCCCCAAGGCTGAATTTGTGTGGTGCCAGGAAGAGCCGCTCAACATGGGGGCCTGGAGTTTTGCGCAGGCCAATCTTGAACGCGTGCTCGACTTCATCAAGGCGAAAAATCCGCGGCCGCGTTATGTTGGCAGGCCCGCTTCCGCCTCAACGGCCACGGGCCTGATGAGCCGCCACCTCAAAGAACTCAAAGCCTTCCTTGAAGAAGCGATGGCTTAATTCAATCTCCCAACTGGAAAGACGGCATTATGAGCAAAGACATTCGCGTACCCACCTTGGGCGAAAGCGTTACTGAGGCCACCATTGCAAAGTGGTTCAAGAAAGAAGGCGATGCGGTGAAGGCCGATGAGCCTTTGGTGGAGCTGGAAACTGACAAGGTGACAGTGGAAGTTCCCGCTCCGGTTTCGGGCAAGCTGGAAAAGATCGTGGCGCAAACGGGCAGCACAATTGCAGTCGGCGCGTTGCTGGGTTCGATCCTTGAGGGGGCGGCGGGGGCTGCGTCTTCCGCGCCCGCACCGAAACCGGTGGCAGCACCAGCACCCGTTGCGACCAAGGCGGTTGAGCAGACGCTTTCGCCTGCGGTGCGCAAGGCCGTGGTGGAGAATGATCTCAACCCTGCCAACATTGAAGGCACTGGCAAGGATGGTCGGATTTTGAAGGGCGATGTGATTGCCACGCTGGAAGCCAAGCCTGCTGTCGCTCCCGTCACTGTTTCAGCGCCAGTTCCTGTAGCACCCCAAGGCGGCGAAGAGCGGGTGAAAATGACGCGGCTGCGCGCCACCATCGCGCGCCGCCTGAAGGATGCACAGAACACCGCTGCCATGCTCACCACCTTCAATGAGGTGGATATGAGCGCCGTGATGGCTTTGCGCAATCAATACAAGGATGTGTTTGAGAAGAAGCATGGCGTGAAGCTGGGCTTCATGAGCTTCTTCGTCAAAGCCTGCATTCAGGCGCTGAAAGATGTTCCCGCCGTCAACGCTGAAATTGATGGCGAGGATATTGTTTACAAAAATTACTATCACGTCGGCGTGGCGGTGGGCACCGAGAAGGGGCTTGTTGTGCCGGTGTTGCGCAATGCCGATATGCTGAGTTTTGCAGGCATTGAGAAAACGATTGCCGCCTATGGCAAGAAGGCCCGCGATGGCCAATTGCAGATTGCCGACATGCAGGGCGGCACGTTCACGATTTCAAACGGCGGCATCTATGGCTCGCTGATGAGCACGCCGATTCTGAATGCGCCGCAATCGGGCATTCTCGGCATGCACAAGATTCAGGAGCGGCCGATTGCGGTTGCGGGCCAAGTGGTGATCCGCCCGATGATGTATCTGGCGCTGAGCTATGATCACAGGATTGTGGACGGCAAGGAAGCTGTCACTTTCTTGGTGCGCATCAAGGAAGGTCTGGAAGACCCGAGCCGCACGATTTTGGATCTCTAATCATGTCCCACGATCTCATCGTTATTGGCACGGGTCCCGGCGGTTATGTTTGTGCCATTCGTGCGGCGCAGCTTGGTTTGAAAGTTGCTGTCATCGAAAAGCGTGCCACGCATGGGGGCACTTGCCTTAATGTTGGCTGCATTCCTTCCAAGGCGTTGCTGCATGCTTCAGAGCTCTATGCCGAGAGCCAGCACAGCTTTGGCAAGATGGGGATTGTTTCAGTTTCACATATTGATTTCCCGAAACTGATGGGTTTCAAACAGGAGGCCATTGACGGTAATACCAAGGGCATCGACTTTCTGTTCAAGAAGAACAAGATTGATGTGATCCGCGGGACTGCCACGATCATCGGCCCCGGCAAGGTGAAAGTGGGCGAGACGGTTCATGAGGCCAAGACTATTGTCATCGCCACCGGTTCGGAATCTGCGAACCTCAAAGGTGTTGCCATTGATGAGAAGCAGATTGTGACGTCCACGGGTGCACTCGTCTTGGAGAAAGTGCCCGCCACGCTTACCGTGATTGGTGCTGGTGTCATTGGACTTGAGCTTGGCTCGGTCTATGCGCGGCTTGGGTCCAAAGTCACCGTGGTTGAATATCTCGACCGGATTTTGCCTGGCATGGACAGTGATGTGGCCAAGGCGTTTCAGCGCTTGCTGGAAAAGCAGGGCTTCGCTTTCAAACTGGCCAGCAAGGTGATGGGGGCGTTAGCATCGAAATCGGGCGTGGCTTTGAGTGTTGAACCCGCCGCAGGTGGTGCAGCAGAGGAAATCATTTCCGAAATCGTATTGGTGGCCGTGGGCCGGGTTCCCAATACTGAAGGCCTTGGTTGCGAAGCTGCTGGAATCAAGAAAGATGCACGCGGGCGTATAGAAGTTGATAACCATTTTGCTACTTCTGTTCCCAGCATCTACGCCGTCGGTGACGTGATCCGTGGCCCCATGTTGGCGCATAAGGCCGAGGATGAGGGCATTGCCGTGGCTGAGCTTCTGGCGGGCCAAGCGGGGCATGTGAATTATGATGTGATCCCCGGGGTGGTTTATACTTCCCCGGAAGTGGCATCTGTCGGCAAGACCGAAGATGAGCTGAAAGACGCCGGCGTTAACTATAAGGTGGGCAAATTTCTGTTTCTGGCCAATGGCCGGGCCAAGGCCAACCAGACCACAGATGGGTTTGTGAAGATTCTGGCGGATGCCAAAACCGACAAAGTTCTAGGTTGTCACATCCTCGGGCCACAGGCTGGAGAGCTTATTCACGAAGTGGCAGTGTTAATGGAATTTGGCGGATCGGCCGAAGATTTGGCCCGCACCTGCCATGCGCACCCGACTTTGGCCGAAGCTGTCAAAGAAGCGGCCATGGCCGTGGCGGGCCGGGCGATCCATTCGTAAAATTTGAGGGATTCGCTTAAACTGCGGCAAAAGTCTTTCTGTCATAAGAGTTGTATTAGGGAACGGGCCAATGACAAAAAAAGACATCGACATTCTAATTCTCGACGACGACGTTGATCTTCTGACCAGCGTGGCAGAGTTGCTGGCCGACAGTGGATATAAGGTTAAGGGCTTTGCTGACCCGGAAAGTGCCGTTGAATTTGCGGTGGACCAGACTTTTGCGCTGGGTCTGTTTGATTTCCGTCTGGGCAGCGTGAAGAACGGGCTTGATGTGGTGGAAACACTGCAAGTGATGGGTGCGAAAGCCACTTATGTGATGGTCACTGCCGATGTCGAGCGCTCAACGCAGCTGCGGGCCGACGATCTTAAGGTTTTTGATTTCATGCGCAAACCTGTGCAACCGCAAGAGCTGCTCGATACTGTGAGCCGCGCGATGATGCATATTGAGAAATTTGCGGCCTGATCAACCTGTCGGGAAGGCCTTGCGATATTGTTCTAGCAAGTGCTTTCGGTTCACTTCCGTATAGATCTGCGTTGACGAGAGTGACGCGTGGCCGAGCAAATCCTGGATGACGCGCAGATCTGCACCATTGCCCAGAAGATGTGATGCGAAGGAATGACGCAACGCGTGTGGCGTTGCTGTTTCGGGCAGGTTCATGGCACCGCGCAGGCGCTCCATCAAAAGCTGAATGATGCGTGGGCTTAAAGGCCCACCTTTTGTGCCGCGAAAGAGCGGCGCAGATGGCAAGAGTGGAAATGGGCAGCGTTGGCGGTAGGTGGCGATGGCTTCAGTCGCGGCATCCAGCACAGGTACGAGGCGGGTTTTGCCGCCTTTGCCTGTAATGATCAGAGGGTTTTGTTCGGCTTGTTTGACGGTGAGATTCAAAGCTTCTGAAATACGCAGGCCGCAACCATAGAGCAGCGTTAACACGGCTTGATCGCGCGCATTGATCCAGACGTCGCTGGCTTCGAGCACGTTGTCTGATACCACCCGGTTTGACTGGGTTTCTGAAAGCGGGCGGGGCACGGCGTGGGGCAGTTTGGGCGAGCGGATGGCTGCCAAGGATGCGCATTTAAAATGACCGGCGCGTTCACAATAGCGGAAGTATGAACGGATCGACGAGAGTTTGCGCGCCAGTGAGCGGCTTTCGATTTTGGCACCTCGCTGTTTGGCGAGATAGGCGCGGAAGCCTGAAGTTTCGAGATTGGTGAGAGCGGCGACATTGGCAGGCCCGCCCGAGTGTTCTTGCAGGAAGCTGCCGAATTGGGCCATGTCGCTGGCATAGGCTTGCAAGGTTTTGGCCGCCATGCGGCGCTCATTCTTCAGCGATGCCAGCCAGCTCTGCGCAAGGCTTGCGGCATCGGGCGCCAGATTGAAGGTGTTGAGAGCCTGTGACATGGTGGAGATTCTAGGCCGAAAGTCATGCTGAGACGTTAAGAGGTGGTTTTGTTCTCACCATTATCCAACGCGACAATGGGCGCATCGAAATGGGAGACTTCGGGGAAGAGCTCATAGCAATGATGCAGCAGCGCTTTCCAGTGTTGGTAGCGATCTGATGTGCGGAAGCCCTCAGTATGGTGGGCGGTGGACTCCCAGCGCACCAGTAACAGGTATTGGTTCTGGACAGATGCATTCTGGCGCACTTCCATGCCCAGAAACCCCGGCGAGGCTGAAATCAAAGGCGCGGCCTTTTGCATCGCCGCCTCAAAGGCCCGCTCTTGGCCCTTGATGACGTTCAGTACCGCATGTTCCAAAATCATGCGATGGATTGGCCGGTTTTTTTCCAATCGGCGAGGAATTGCTCGATGCCTTTATCCGTGAGCGGGTGTTTGACCAGCGATTTCAAAACGGCAGGCGGTGCGGTGACATAGTCAGCACCAATCAAAGCCGCTTCCTTGATATGATTGGCGGTGCGGATCGAGGCGGCCAGAATGTTCGTGTCGTAATCATAGTTATCGTAAATCTGGCGGATCTCGGCGATGAGATCCATGCCGTTCACATGAATATCATCTAGCCTGCCGATGAAGGGTGAGATAAAATGCGCGCCGGCCTTGGCGGCCAGCAAAGCCTGATTGGGCGAGAAGCAAAGTGTGACATTGACCATCGTGCCATCGCCAGACAGCGCCTTGCAGGCCTTGAGCCCATCAAGTGTGAGGGGCACTTTGACAGCGACGTTCTTGGCGATCTTGCGCAGAACTTCTGCCTCTTTCATCATGCCCGCATAATCAAGCGCGGCCACCTCCGCTGATACGGGACCATCGGTGATGGCGCAAATTTCCTTGATTGTCGCCAGGAAGGGCTTTCCGGTTTTGGCAATGAGGCTTGGATTGGTTGTCACACCATCGAGCAGGCCCAGATCTTGAATTTCGCGAATTTCGGCAACGTCGCCTGTGTCGGCAAAGAATTTCATGAGAGGTTCCTTTCAAAGAATGCGTTGATGAAGCTTATATCACGCGTGCCACAGGCTTTGCCATCTATCGATGACACACGTGTGGCGAGGCGGAGCGAATTGGTGAGGAAGACGGCGTCGGCGGAATGGAGTTCGGCATATTCCACGGGACGCAGCTGGAGTTCAAGGCCGAGTCCCCTTGCGCCGCAGTTCAATGTGGCGCGGGCAATGCCGGGCAAGATGGCCTCACCACCCGCAGGCGTTATCAACGCCTCGCCTTGCAACAGGAAGATGTTGGCCACTGTGGATGAAGCCACGCGACCTTTTGAATTCAACATCAAGGCGTCATCAGCGCGGTCTGCCACCTCGCGCGCTGCGGCTATGGCATCCATATAGGACACGGTTTTAAAGCGCGAAGTTGGCGAACCGACGTGGCGTTCGACACTTGCTGTGGCAAGGCGGACTGACTCTGGCAGCTTGCCGCGATCAAAGGAATTGAGAGAGACGATCTGGGTTGGCTTGTCACCATTGATGGCGAGGCCTCTGCCTGTTGGCCCGCGCGTGAGGGTGATCCGCAGCACTTCCGATGGTTGGTCCGACTTGGCCAGAACTGCCATAATTCCATTTTGAACTTCGATTTCGGTGAAGGGTATACCAAATACGCGGGCCGCTTCGGCCATGCGGGCCAAATGTGGTTTGAGCCAGATGGCTTTACCGCCGCGCACGGCGATCGTTTCAAAAATGCCATCGCCCAGCATCAGGCCACGCTCAGCCGGGTCCAGCGCCAGTTGCTCGACGAATGCGCCATTGCACCAGGTCACTGTCATTGTGTCACCTTGAGGAAATTGCGCAGCAAATCATAGCCGTGTTCGGTGAGAATGGATTCGGGGTGGAATTGCACGCCGAAAGTGGGATGGCTTTCGTGTTGCAGGCCCATGACTTCACCATTCGCTGTGCGGGCCGTGACGCGCAAGGGGGTTCCGTCCACTTCATCGACGATGAGGGAATGATAGCGCCCCGCCGCAAAATTCTGCGGCAGGCCGGTGAAGAGGCCTTGGCCGTTGTGTTCAATGTCGGAAGCCTCGCCATGCAGCGGTTTTCCGGCGCGTTTCACTTTTGCGCCGAAGACATCGCCGATCACCTGGTGGCCGAGGCAGATGCCGAGGATCGGCAGTTTGCCGGAAAGTTCACGCACCATTTCGCCCGATATGCCCGCTTCCTGCGGGGTGCAGGGGCCGGGCGAAATGACGAGGGCTTTGGCCTTTACGTCGCGCGGCGTGATTTCATCATTTCGCTTTACTGTTACGCCCTCGCCCAGTTCCTCAAAATAGCGGGCCACGTTGAAGACGAAGCTGTCATAATTATCGATGATCAAGATCACGGCTGGAAGGCCTCCATGATGCGGCTGATCTTGATGAGGCTTTCGTCATATTCGGCGGCTGGGTTGGAACGTGCCGTGATGCCGCCACCGCCCTGGACATAGGCGGTTTCATTGGTGAAAAGTGCTGTCCGAATGGAGATGTTGAAATCGGCATTGCCGTTGAAGCTGAGATAACCAATGGAGCCACAATAGAGACCACGGGATTGCTGTTCCAATTCGGCAATCACTTCCATGGCGCGGATTTTGGGTGCGCCGGTGATCGAACCGCCGGGGAAGACGGCGTGTAGAAGATCAATGCTGTCAATGGCATCACGGGCTTCGGCTTCGACGACCGACACAAGATGATGCACATTGGCATAAGATTCCAGCCCACAGAGCACGGGCACTTTGACTGAACCCGATTTGGCGATGCGTGAAAGATCATTGCGCAGCAGATCGACGATCATCACATTCTCGGCGCGATCCTTGCGGCTGGATTGCAGCTCGGCGATCAAGGCGGCATCGCGGGCAGGGTCAGCGTCGCGGCGGCGCGTGCCCTTGATAGGGCGGGCTTCCAAATGTGCGCGAGCTTTTTTGACCAGACGTTCGGGCGAGGACGAAGCCACTTTGACATCACCGAAATCCAGGAAGGCCGCAAAAGTGGCCGGGTTTTTGGCGCGGAGCGTTTGATAGAAGGCGAAGGCGTCGAAGGCCTCCGGGATCGGTGCTGAGAAACATTGCGTGATGTTGGCCTGGAAGATGTCACCAGCCAGAATGTATTCGACCGTGCGGGCGATGGCGGCTTCGTATGCAGCGCGGGTGAAGTTGCTTTGCCAGCTTTCAATCACGTGACTGCCAATTGGTTGTGGTTTGCGCTTCAGCAGTTTTTCGATTCGCGTTGGGTCTGGGCCGATGACATAGGCGCGTTCCTGCATGTGGTCGAAACTGATCACTGTGTCATAGCGGTGGAAGATCATATCTTGGCAGAGCGGCTTGAAGTGGGGCGGATGTTTTGCCCCCTGAAAGGCCCAGCCAGCATCATAGGAGATGAAGCCTGCATAGCCGCCCTGAAACGGCGGCAGGCCGGGTAGGGGCTCAACCGTATTGGCCTTGAGATTGCGACGCATGGTTTCGAGCGCGCCTTGGCCTTGCAGCGTTTCCGATGGATTGCAGGCGAGGAAAGACCAGCGGCCCAGATGCTCATGACGCTGCACGCTTTCCATCAGCATCAGGTGTTTCTGGTCGCGCAAACGCGCTGCATAAAGCGCCGGTTCGAGATAGGCGATCTCGGTGACCTCGGGCGTTGCTGGCGGGCGGTGAAGCATGACGCAGATATAAGACTGGAAGTCCGTGGCTTCAAAGTCTATTCCTGAACATATGGAGAACCCTCTCAGAATCGCTGAGGTTTTGCTGCCCTTGGCACTGGGGCAGGCTTATTCCTATGCGATTCCTGACGGTGTGCAATTGGCGGCGGGGGATTTTGTGGAAGTCCCTTTGGGGCCGCGCAGCTATTTGGGCTGTGTCTGGGACGTTGGCCAAAGCTTTGGCACCAATATGAAGCTGCGGGCCGTGACGCGGCGTTGTGATGCACCGCCTTTGAGCGAGGCGCACCGGAAATTTGTTGATTGGCTTTCGGCCTATTACCTTGAGCCCAAGGGCAATGTTTTGCGCATGGTGATGCGCGTGCCTGCGGCCTTGGATGATCCCAAGATGCAGATGGCCTGGGTGCTGGGTGAGGTGAAGCCTGCCAAACTGACGGCGCAACGCGCCAAGGTTCTCGATGTGGCGGCGCAGGGCTTCGCGATGAAAACCTCTGAGCTTGCCGAGGCTGCTGGGGTTGGGGCTTCGGTGGTGAAGGCCTTGGGCGCGCTGGACGCATTGAAGGAAGTGGCTTTGCCACCGCACAGGAAGTTTGCGGTGCCCGATTTGAATGCCGGGGCGTTCAAGCTCAACAGTGACCAACAGGTGGCCGCGGCAAGCTTGCGCCAGATGGTAGCGACGCGGGCGCACAAGGTGGCGCTTCTTGATGGCGTGACGGGATCCGGCAAGACGGAAGTTTATTTCGAAGCCATGGCTGCGGCATTGGCGGCGGGCAAGCAGGTTCTGCTGCTGCTGCCGGAGATTGCCTTGACGGCACCCTTCATTGCCCGCGTAGAGCGGCGTTTTGGATGCGAACCGGCGCAATGGCATTCTGATCTGCGGCCACGTGAGCGTGAACGTGTGTGGCGCGGGGTTGCTTCGGGTGAGGCGCGCATTGTGGTGGGCGCGCGGTCGGCGCTGTTTCTGCCCTGGGCCAATCTTGGACTTGTGGTTGTCGATGAAGAACACGAGAGCGCTTACAAACAGGACGAAGGTGTGCCCTATCATGCCCGCGACATGGCCGTGCTTTATGGTGTGTTGGGGAAGTTCCCTGTGGTGCTGTCGTCGGCCACACCGTCGCTTGAAAGCCTCGTTAATGTGGATCGTGGGCGTTACGACGTGGTGAAATTGAAAGACCGGCACGGGCGGCCGGAGCTTCCGGAAACGTCGCTCATCGACATGACGGCGGAAAAATTGGAAGCGGGGCAATGGCTCTCGCCGCGCTTGATCGCCGATGTGGCGACGGCATTACAGGCGGGCGACCAGGCGCTGCTGTTTCTTAACCGGCGCGGCTTTGCGCCGCTCACACTTTGCCGCGCCTGTGGGCATCATTTGAACTGCCCGGATTGTGCGGCGGCGATGGTGGAGCATCGCTTTCGCAAACAGTTGCAATGCCATCATTGCGGGCATGTGGAGCCTGTGCCCAAGGCCTGTCCCTCATGTGGTGCAGAGGGCAAGATGGTACCCGTTGGCCCCGGCATTGAGCGGCTGGCGGAGGAAGCTGTGAGATTGTTTCCAGACGCGCGCATGGCCATTCTTTCCAGCGATCTTTCACGCGGACAGATGTTGCGCGATACATTGCGCGGCATTGAAGAAGGTGAATTCAATCTGGTTTTGGGTACGCAGTTGGTGGCCAAAGGCCATCATTTCCCGCATCTCACTTTGGTGGGTATTGTGGATGCTGATCTGGCGCTGGAGTCATCAGACCCGCGCGCAGGTGAACGCACTTGGGCCTTGCTGGCGCAAGTGGCCGGGCGGTCTGGGCGCGGGGCCAAGCCGGGGCGGGCTTTGGTGCAGACTTACTTACCACAGCATCCGTTGATGAAGGCTTTGGCGCGGGGAGACCGCGATACTTACCTTGAAGGCGAGAAACGCATTCGCGAAATTGCAGGGCTGCCGCCGCATGGGCGGCTGGCGGGAATTGTTATTTCCGGCAAGGACGCGAATGAAACATTTCGCTTTGCGCGGGATGTGGCACAGGCTGCACCTCCCGCTGAAGGCATTCAAGTTCTGGGGCCGGCACCAGCACCTATCGCCATGGTTCGCGGGCGGCATCGGTTTCGGTTGCTGGTCAAGGCGCAACGCGAAGTGAACTTGCAGGCCTTTCTGGGCGCGTGGCTGAAGGACGTGAAGCCGAAGGGATCACTCAATTTGCAGTTGGACGTGGACCCGTATAATTTTCTTTAGCGTCCTCTTCCGTTGAAGAAACGGGAGAGGACGCCTAATAAAACCGCCACTCTATTCTGTTGCGATAGGTTCTGCCGGGGCGGAGGATTGAGCTGGGGAAGTTTGCGTGGTTTGGCGCATCGGGCAGGTTTTGCGGTTCGATGGCGATGGCTTGGTGTTGATGCAAGGGTGCACCCTTGCCGGGGAACTTTTCGTTCCAATGGATGGCCGTGTAAAACTGAATGGCGCATTCCGTGGTCCAGACTTCCATGCGGCGGCCGGATTTCGGATCGCGCATCGTTAAGCACTGTTTCATCGCCCCGCGCTTTCCATCCAGCACGAAACAATGGTCATAGGCTTGGTTCACCGCGCGCAGTTTGCGGAAATCAAACTCTGTGCCTGCGACGGGAGGGAGTTCACCGTTCGGCAGCAGGTTTTTGTCGGTGATCAAATAGCGTGAGGCACTCATCTGCACTTCTTGGGCGAAGGCTGAATCCTTGCCTGCGCTTGGCCCGCTGAGATTCCAATAGGCGTGATTGGTCAGGTTGATGCCCGTGGGTTTTGAAGTGGTGGCGGTGAGTTCGGCCCAGAGCACATTGCCGGTGACGCCATAGACCGCATTGGCGCGCAGCTCACCGGGAAAGCCCTGATCGCCATCCGGGCTCGTCAGCGTGAAATGAATTTCACTGCCGCGCTTATGTGAGGCCCAGAGCTGGCTGCCGAAACCCTTTGGCCCGCCATGAAGCTGGAAGCCTTCACGATTGGGAACAAGTTTGACCAGTTCTCCATCCAATGTGTATTGCGACCCAGAAATACGCCCTGCATGGCGGCCGCAGGTGACACCAGCGGAATTATCCCACGACTCATGTGCTTCGTTCAAAGGGGTGCCGAAGACGACATCGACACCGTCCACTTCAAGGGCCTGAAGCCTTGCGCCGAAGTCTGAGAAGGTGGCTTTGAGGGCGGGGGATTTGATCGTTTTCATTAGTGATTATCCCGTGGAATGCCCATGGTTTTGGCAATGCGCTGGAATTTGGTAGAGCCTTTGATGATCATGCCCTGTGCCAATTGTTCTGTGGTGTTGCGGAAGATTTCCTGCCACGGGGTTTGGGCTTCGGGAACCTTGAAGCCACCATTCTTTTCCAGCTCGGCTTTGCGTTTGGCCAGTTCCTCTTTCGAAACGAGCATGTTGCAATCGCCATTGTTTAAATCGATGCGCACCATGTCGCCATTTTTCAAAAGCGCCAAGCCGCCGCCAGCGGCTGCTTCGGGCGAGGCATTCAAAATTGAAGGCGAACCCGATGTGCCTGATTGCCTGCCATCGCCGACACAAGGCAGAGAGCGAATGCCTTTTTCCAGAAGATAATTTGGCGCGCGCATGTTGACGACTTCGGCCGCACCGGGGTAGCCCAGCGGACCCACACCACGGATGAAGAGGATGGTGTTTTCATCCACCGCTAATTTCGGATTGTCGATATTGGCGTGATAATCTTCTGGCCCGTCAAAGACGACGGCCTTGGCTTCGAAGGCGTTCAAGTCTTTCGGGTTGGACAGATAGCGCTTGCGGAATTCTTCTGAGATCACGCTGGTTTTCATGATGGCAGAATCAAACAAATTGCCATGCAGCATTTTGAAGCCCGCGTTCTTTTTGATCGGGTCTTTGAACTCACGGATGACTTTGCGGTTCCACGAGAATTTATCTGTGCAATTCTCACCGATGGTTTTGCCATTGGCGGTCATGCAGTTTTCGTGAATCCGCTTGGCACTGATCAGTTCGGCGACCACGGCAGGCACACCGCCGGCGCGGTGATAATCTTCACCCAGATATTCACCAGCGGGTTGAAGATTGACCAATAGCGGCAAATCTTGGCCAAAGGTTTCCCAGTCTTTTACTTCGAGCTTGATGTCGAGCAGGGCGGCAATGCCGTTCAAATGATTGGGCGCGTTGGTGGAGCCGCCGATGGCGGTGTTGACGGCAATGGCATTTTCAAAGGACTTGCGCGTCATGATCTTTGAAGGCGTTAGTTCTTCGGCCACCATTTCGACAATGCGTTTTCCCGTTTCATAAGCCATCTGGCCGCGCTCACGGTAAGGTGCTGGGATGGCAGCGTTGCCGGGAAGGCACATCCCCAATGCTTCAGCCAGCGAGTTCATCGTGGTAGCTGTGCCCATGGTGTTGCAGTAGCCCGTGGAAGGTGCCGATGTGGCGACGAGGTCGATGAATTCCTTGTAGTTGATTTCGCCCGTCGCATATTTTTCGCGCGCCATCCAGACGATAGTGCCAGAGCCGGTGCGCTGGCCTTTGTAGTCACCATTCAACATGGGGCCAGATGAAAGTGCGATAGCCGGAATATCGACTGTGGCTGCTGCCATCAAACAAGCGGGCGTGGTTTTGTCACAGCCGATAGTGAGAACAACGCCATCCAGAGGATAGCCATAAAGCACTTCAACCAGTGAGAGGTAAGCAAGGTTGCGGTCCAGCGATGCTGTCGGGCGTTTGCCGGTTTCTTGAATGGGATGAATCGGAAACTCCAGCGGCACACCGCCTGCCGCAATGATGCCATCACGCACGCGTTTCACCAATTCCAAGTGCACGCGGTTGCAAGGACTAAGGTCGCTACCCGTCTGGGCAATGCCGATGATGGGCTTGCCGCCCTGCAGCTCATTCTGGGTGAAGCCATAGTTGAGATAGCGCTCCAGATACAACGCCGTCATATCGGCATTGTCGGGGTTGTCGAACCAATGTTGTGAGCGCAGTTTCAGTGGCTTGCTTGGGGTTTCGGTCATGGGAATCTCTGCTCAGGGGCTTAGTTTCAATTGTCACACAATAGAGGGCAATTGATGCGAGGTCCATGCTCTATATAGGCAATAGTCATAGCTGCGTGTTGACCCACAAAAATTGCAGATCTGTGTTGCTGTCCATGCGTAACGACTGCCTAAAATCTGCCATAAAATTGACTCAAATAGAACGCTCGGGGTTCTGTTATCGGCGTAGTGTTTACATCATGTCCAAGTTCAGAAACGTGCAGTTTGTTGTGGCGACGGCAGGTTCGACGCTGTTCCTTTTGGAAAAATCGGACGAAGCTGCTTTTTTATCACGGGCAAATCAATTGCAAAGGCGCTTTGCCTTTGCCACCCGGGTTTGTGAACCCACACCCATCTCACGCTATGAGCTGTCGCCTCTGACGGTTGCGGGCGCATAAGTCAGAGGCACTTTTGGTGATGGCGGGTAAATGTCAGTGAGCTGATCGCTCATATGCGTTCCCGTGCAACTGCTCTCAAAAACAGGACTCCGAGACTGATCGAGATCGGGGAGACTTTCCAGATTGACTGGCGAAGGCTCTTTGTACGGGGATCAACTTGTCAATTAACAGGAGTCAATTATGAGAAACGTTAAAACACTTTTCGGCATCTCGGCATTGGCGGCAATCGCAGTCACTGCCTTCCACCTCAACACCACTTCAGCCAGTGCCGCAGCGAGTTGCGGCACCAAGTCAGAGTGCGCCTGTCAGGTCGCTCTCGACACTGGCAGCAGGGGTGCCTTGCAGATGTTCCTGCGACGTTATCCACATGCGAGCACGGCATGCAATGCGAGCGATTCGACCGCGCTCATTGAGAATCGGTTTGTTTCCGCGCCAACAATTGGCGGCGCTACGCCTCCAGTCGTGCCAACTTCCAGCGGCGGCAGCAGTGGCGGCGGTGACGGCGGTGGTGGTGGTGGTGGTGGAGACGGCGGTGGTGACCACGATCACCACGGCCACCACGGTGGCGGAGACCATGGTGACCACGGCGAACATGGTGACCACGGAGACCGTGATGATCATCGCCATCACGATGATGACCACAAGAAAGTTGTCGCTGAATAGCGAATTCGTACAACTTTTGCAGTGATTTATACTGTGAAGTGGACTTTCTCTAACGCACCAACAGACTGCCGGAGGCTTGAATTCCGGCAGTCATCTGCGGCGAATGAGCGACAGTTTGATTTAGCGGCTGGCGAAGGTCGGGCAGGTTTTGACGAACTGGCTGGCATAGCCATAGTTCATCGTCATCAGCTGGCGCGACAGGCCGTGATTATGGCCGATCCAAGCGCGAACCCAACCAGGGTATTTGCGCATCAGATAGTTTTGGGCCACGTGTTCGGCACGCGCAGGAACGCCAGATGGTGAGTGGAACCTGAAGTAGGCACCGGGAGCCACGCAGATCTGCCGTGATGGCAGGCCCAGAAAGAGTGTGCAGGCTGAATCGCAACGGCCAGTGAATTGCAGGCTTGTGCCAGAGCTGCGGTAGCCTGCGGCATCGGCGGCGAAGGCGGCAATATTGCCGCCGGAATTGTTGGAGATCAAAACGACCGGTCGGGAACCATCACCCAGACCGAATGCTGTTGCTTGGGTTGAAAACAACCCACAGGTCAATAGAGCGACACAGGCCACAAGCCTGTGCTTCGTGCGAAGAAGCATGACATACCCCTCAAAGGCCCCGAGGGGCATACCATCCAAGCCTTAACTATTGGTTAAGGATTGGTCTGTCCAAGCTATTTTTTGGTGCCGTTCTTCTTCTATCATTATGTATCAGAAGGAAAATTTGACCGTTTGGACGAATTTAGATGGTTTAACGACCTTTTTCGGTTTCGATAAACCCATCAAATGCCGCGAGGAAATGTTCCCGGATGTGGGTTTTTTCGTTGAGGATTTCGTGGTTTGATTCAGCGATGATGATGGAGCTGAAACCCGGGGCGCGGGCCAGAAAGGCGCGTGTGTCTTCGTTGCTCACCACGCGGTCTTGGCCTGCCATGACAATCAGTGTGGGGCAGGACGGACCTCGGCCACGCGGCCAATCCATCAATTCTGAGATTGAGTTCATGGCGGCGCGCAGCCAGGCGTAGGTGGGCGCAGAGACGGCAAGCTCCGGGTGTTGTTCCAATGTTGTCATATCCCTGTCCCAGCGCTTGCGGTCGGATGTCAGAACGTTGGTGGGAAAGTCTTGCCGCTTCATTGGTAATTTGGAGAAGCCGGGCAGGAAGAGCCAACTCAATCCGGTGATCCAGGTTGCGAAATTGAGAAATTTCACGATGAACACAGGCCATGCACCAAAGTGGAAACCGAGCAAGGGTGAGGTGATGACGGCCCGTTCCAGCCACTTCTTGCCGCGCAGCGCACGGAGAAGAAGATTGCCGCCGGTGGAATGGGCGAGGCCATAGACGGGCTTGGGGCAGTGTGCGATGATGACGCGCGAATATACCGCATCAAGATCGGCATCATAATCAGCGAAGTTTCTTATGTGACCGCGCAGCGGGTTGGGGAGCAGGCGATCAGAGCCGCCTTGGCCGCGCCAATCGAAACTGGCCACGGCAAAGCCCCGGCGCATCAGGTCATTCATTGTTTCGAAATAGCGTTCCATGAATTCACCGCGCCCGCCCAATATCAGGACCGTGCCCTTGGGGTTGGGTGGAATGGCATAGGCGGCGCGCAATTTTATGCCGCCTTTTGAAAGCACTTCAAGGCAAGTGATATTGGCGGGCGCGCGGTTTTCAGGCGTTGGATAAAGCTGCATCCAAAAGGTGTAACGCCTTCACTGGATGATCACAAGCTAGAGCTTTTTCACCGCGGTTAATTCGCCACTGGCGGCGCTGACGTTGATTTCGAAGTTCTTGCCGCTGCGTTCTGCGCCATAAACCAAGGTGCTGCCTGCGCAGGATTTGGTGGTCACATTTGAAAAGCCGAAGCTTGACACAATGGTGGCGCCTTTGGTGCAGCTGACGGTAGAGAGCTTGGCGGTTTTGACAGGTGGTGCAGTGGCCACAGAGGTTGTGGTTATGATCGGACCCGCCGGCATCACTGGGGCTTTGCTGGCCACAGCTAAGGGCTGGTGAACCATCGGCTTATGTTGGACCAGTTTTTTCACATGCTTCTTGGTGTGGGGCACGCGGTAGACGGGTGCCGCATAGGGCGGGGAATCTTGCTGGCCATAATCGGCCTGCGCCGGGTCTTGCGAATAAATACGGTCGTGATTTCGCCGCGCCATTTCGCGGCGGTACAGTTCATATTGCTGGCGGTTGAACTGTTCTTCGGGGCTCATGGCATCGGGCGGATAATAGTCTGGGTTGTCGCCGTAAAAGTCTTGTGGCGCATAAGTGTCGGAATAAACATCTGGCGAAAGTGCCATGCCATCGGGAGTGACCATTTGCCACCAGAACAGGCGGCGGGCCTCAGCGGGTTGAGAAAAAGCCAAAAGTGGCAGAAGCACCAGTGGTATTAGTTTCGACAGCATCGCGGTCCTCATCATAGAAACCCTTGTGCCCGACTATCACAACCTAATCTGGGCATGAATACGGCAAACGGGAGGCATTTAGGCCTCCCGTCTGAAATTTGGTCAATGGCTTAGTAAAGCGGGTTGACCGCGACGATCCGACCAGCGGTGTTTACGCTGACGTTGAACACTTCACCACGTTTCCATGCTTGATAGCTATAGACCGGGGCAGCGCAATTCACAGGCTGCACACCACGGAAGCCATTGGCGCGGACAACGTTGACCCCGGTTCCGCAAGAGATGCCATAGCTTATTGGCGCGGCATAGCCCCAGCCATGGTGGCGGTGATGGTGCTGGAAGAAGAATGGATCTGGGCCACCTTCAAAGCCACTGTCCATCATGCCAAACATCGGGCGACGGCCGTGGTCGAAGCCGTGATCGAAGCCGGGGCCAAAGCCTGGCGCAAAGCCGCCAGACGTTATGCCGAAGGAAAAGCCGATTTGTGGGTCCGCCTGAGCGGGGGCAGCCGCGCCCAAAGCAACTGTTGAAGCAATTGCAGCAGCGGCAATGAGGGACTTGGTGTTGAGGATCGTGGCAAGCATTTTAATCTCCATTTGTTTGAACGGGTGCTTCCCACCTGTTCTTGATGTTGCCAAATTAGGTGAACAGTTCTGAACGTGGCCAGAAGCTGCCGTTCATCTGGCGTTCAGATTCAGGGCGGGGCAGGGGCTTGAAAAGTGGCGGGGCGTTCCTATTTCTGGTCTGGATGCCTTCGGGGTCCGTTTGTCAGATTGCTTAAGGAGAATTGACATGTTTGATTATACCCCCCTCTATCGTAGCTCGGTTGGCTTTGACCGCTTGTTCCAGCTTTTGGACGAGGCTGCCGCCACCGAAACCCAGACTTACCCGCCCTATAATATTGAGCGCGTGAGCGACACGGAATACCGGATCACGATGGCTGTCGCCGGCTTTGGCCCACAAGATGTGGCCATTGAAGCCAAGGGCAATACGCTTTCTGTGATTGGTAAGAAGGCTGATAAGCCCACTGCTGTTGGCGCAATGTTGCACCAAGGCATTGCGGCGCGCGGCTTTGAGCGGCGCTTTCAGCTTGCAGACCATGTGGAAGTGAAAGGTGCCGATATGGACAATGGCTTGTTGCACATTGCCTTGAAGCGCGAAGTGCCCGAAGCTTTGAAGCCACGGCAGATTCCGATTGGTGCGACGCCGAAGCTCAAATCAATTGAGACGAAAGCCGCCTAAAGTTTTGACACTTGGAGGTGCGAGTCAGCTCGCACCTCTGTTTCTTTTGCAGCCAAATATGTAAAGCCCAAAGCGATCGCAGCGACCACGGCCGCAGCACCATAGATCGCATTGAGGCCATAAGATTGCGCCAGCATGCCCAAACCAATGGGCAACAGAATTCTTGGTGCGCCACCGATGGCTGAGACAAAGGCCAAGGCCGTTGCCCGTGCTTCGGGCACCAATTTGGCGGTGATTGAAAACAAGCACGGAAAAATGGAGGCAAGGCCAATGCCAGATGCGGCGAAAGCCAAAACTGAAATCATAAAGCTCGGCGTTGTTGACAGGACAATCAGTCCAAAGATGGCGATACCAAGTGAAACCATCATCAATTTAAAATCGCCAAATCTGGCGCGAAGGCGATCCGCAAATAAACGCGTTGTGCCGTTGCAAAAGCCATAGAAGGTGACGCCCAAGCCACTATAGGCCGCCAGCTGTGGAGCGAGTTCTGCCAGCAAACGGCCCGACCATTGAATGCAAGTGAGTTCGCAAGCCACATTGAGGCCAAGAACAATACCGATGAAAATCAGAATCTTCTTGGGCAGTTGAACCGTCTTTTGATTTTCTTCATGTTCCGCAATCGGACGGTGCGGAATGGCGTGATGAATTGCATAAAGAGCCAAAGCCACAATGGGCAGCGGCGGGATCAGACCCCAATGTGGCCCAAACCAGATCGAAATGATACTGCCGATAATCCCGAAGATCGCAATTGCGTAAAGCACGGCACCATGGAAGGACGAGAAGATTGGCTTTGATGAAGCATGCTCAACTACTGCCGCTTCGGCATTCATAAACAGATCCAATGCGCCCAATGCGAGGTTGAACAGAATGATTGCGATGGCAAAGCTCAATACAGATTGGGCTAAGAGTGTGATGATCAATCCAACATAGGCTATCGGCAAAATGAACAGCAAAACACTGCGATGATCAAAGTGTTTATTAATGAAGCCGCCAAGGCCCATTACGATCATATTAGACAACATGCCCAGAGCCGCCATGTAACCGAAGATCAGTGGTGTGACACCCGCCTGTTTTTGCAAAACTGCTAAAGCGCCCACATTAATCCCGACCACTGCCCCAAAGGCGATGAACGTGAGCGTGATAGCGGCGCGTGGTGTGATGTTCATTTAGCCGCGGCCAACCAGCGGCATCTTGGTGGCCATCACTGTCATATGCAGAACATTTGAATCAAGTGGCAGCGAGGCCATGAAGACGACGGAACGCGCGACGTCTTCCACGTCCATTGTTGGTTCTGGCTTCATGCTGCCATCGGCTTGGGGAACGCCGCTGCTCATCCGGGCAGTCATGGCGGATGCGGCGTTGCCAATATCAATTTGACCACAAGCGATATTATATTTTCGGCCATCGAGAGATGTTGATTTGGTCAGACCCGAAATCGCATGTTTGGTGGCTGTGTAGGGTGATGAATTGGGGCGCGGTGCCTGGGCTGAGATTGAGCCATTGTTGATGATGCGCCCGCCTTGTGGGGTTTGTGCTTTCATCAGGTTAAAGGCTTCTTGCGTACAGAGGAACGGCCCGGTGAGATTGACGTTCAGGACATTTTGCCATTGGTCAAAGGAAAGATCTTCCAACAGGACCGTGCCGGGCGCACCGGTTCCGGCGTTGTTGAAGAGTATATCGAGCCTTCCGAATTTTTCTTTGGTCGCAGCAAAGAGTGCTGCGACGGAATTTGGATCAGACACATCGGTTGAAAAACAGAGTGTATTGCCCGTAATCAATTTTGCTGTTTCTTCCAGCGCGTCCAAGCGGCGGCCCGCGAGAACAACGGCATAGCCAGCTTTGCCCAGTGCGATCGCGCAGCTACGACCAATGCCAGATCCCGCACCTGTGACCATTGCAACTTTCATGCTTTTGCTCGCTTCCAAGCTTGCACCAAGTTGTTTGTGGCATCAGCAATTTGGGCCATCTTCATGCCGGGCTTATAAAGCGCTGAACCGATGCCAAAGCCTGTGGCCCCGGCGCTCAACCAATCACCCATGTTTTCGGGAGTGACGCCGCCCACCGCGAAAAGTTTCACATGCTTTGGCAGAACCGCTTTCCACGCTTTGATGGTGGCGGGGCTTGCTGCTTCGGCAGGGAAGAGTTTGAGATGATTGGCACCGGCCTTGATTGCGGCGAAGGCTTCGGTTGGCGTGAAGACGCCGGGCAATGGGATCATCCCCATCTTCACCGCAAGGTTGATGACTTCAGGGTTACAATCGGGTGAGACCGAAATTTGGCCGCCGTGGTGTTTCAGCAAGTTCACATCCTGGGTTGATAAGACTGTGCCAGCGCCGATGATCATTTCAGTTTTGAAAGCCAGTGACAGTTTTTCAATCGAGGTAAAGGGATCAGGTGAATTCAGGGGCACTTCGACAATGCGAATGCCTGCTTTGTGCAGGGCGGTGGCCACATCTACGACTTCGGCAGGTGTGACACCACGCAAAATTGCTATGATGCCACAGGTTTCGATGGCTTGTTCGAGATTCATCAAATGACTCCGGCTTTTTCAGCAATGATGCGCTGGCCATAGACCCCGCAGAGCGGATCGCCAAGGGTTACGTTAAAGCCCGCCATTTTGAGGGCTGCCACATAATTTGCGCCAACTGCGGCTGAGCCTAGAACTTGATAGTTGGCGGTTTTAGAATGGTGTTTTGTGGCATGGGCCACTTCTTGGCCGATGAGCAAGCCTGAGAGGTAGCTCGACAGGCTTTCGGGTTTGATCGCATTGAACAGGCCTAAGGTGCGCGTTGAAAAGAGCAGATGCAAAATGCCAGCGGGATCGGCGAAGGCCTTTTCAACGCCTTGCTTGAAAGTGGCTTCATCTGGCGCATCACCCGCCATCAAGCGGCCGAGAATGGAATGATTGCGATAGAGGCCGAAAGTTTCGCCTGTCATATAAGTTGCAAAGCTGGCGATGCGGCTGTTCTCCACAGCAATGATTTTTGAATGTGTGCCGGGTGTTACAAAATGCGTGGCACCGTTTTTAAGCGAACCGATGACTTGGGTCTCTTCACCGCGCAACACATCATGGGTTATTGAAGTGCTGTTGTGATGAAGCCCCGTGATAAAATGAACCTTGCGGCCTGATGTTGTCGTGTGAAGTGTGATGGCCTTGGCCAATTCATCGGCACCTGCCGGGCAATCGAGATAGGGGCATTCGACCCAGCCTTGGCGCGACGTCACCATGCCCGAGGCGATGATGGGCAACGTTTTATCCCACGCGCCAATGTGATGTTCGAGCACATCTTCAAACTTGCCGTCCATGACAGCCATAATGCCTTCTGGGGCTGCGGTTTGGTCAGTGATCTCGCCCTGGGCGCTGACCCGATAGGCGCGGAAGGACGTTGTGCCCCAATCGAGCGCGATGAAGGGCTTGGTCATGTTGGCAATCCGAACTTATGTTTGGCAAAACCCTTTATGTGCGGGTCAAAGCAGAACAGCCCACCTTGCAGCGGGTGTTTTTTCAGAACATCTTCTGGCAGATTGGCGGCCGAGGACGTGACATAGAGTGTGGAGAGTTCTGCCCCGCCGAAGACAACGCAGGTTGGCCTTGTCACTGGCATTTCGACAATCCGATCAATGTGGCCTTTGGGATCAAAACGCAACACGCATGAGCCATCCCATCTGGCACTCCACAGATAGCCTTGGGCATCCATCGTTGCGCCATCGGGGTAGCCGTGGGCCTTGGTGTCGTTGAAGACGCGCTTGTTGGAAATATCGCCTGTGGCCAGATCAAAATCAAATGCCCAAATGATTTGGGCGCGGCTGTCACTGAAATAAAATATCTTATTATCCGGCGACCAGCATGGGCCGTTAGAAACGCCGACATTGTCAAACATCAATTTTGAAACACCATCTAGGCCGACGCGGTAAAGCGCACCTGAGTTTTGAGTGATGTCGAGATCACTGCCATCGAGCGCGATGTTCTGTTGCATGGTGCCGAACCAGAAGCGGCCTGCAGCATCGGCTGCACCATCATTGCCACGGTTTTGCGTGCGGTCAATTTCGGGCCGCGCAAAATCTGACATCGCGCCCGTGGCGGGATCAAACAGGAAGAGGCCCTTCTCGCCGCCGAGCAATAGGCGGTTGTTGGCAGCAAGTGCAAAGCAGGTGATGAAGGCCGGAAAGCTCCAATGGCGTGTGGCTGCTGTGACCGGATCGAGCACATGAAGTTTTGAGACAGGTGCTATCTCGAGCCACCACAGGCACTGGCCTTCAACATCCCACAAGCAGCCTTCGCCCAATTTGTTTTTGGCTTCGAAGATACAGGTGATAGCAGGCTGGGACATGGCTTCTTCTAGCTAATCCACAACGTCTCGCCAATATCGGGAACGCAGAAATGTGCTTTGGGGATGGCTTTTGTTTGAAGCGCCATGTCCAAGGCTTTGACAGGCGCGTCAATGGCCTCATCGGTGAGCTGCACTGTGCCATGGTGAATGGCGAGACTGGTTTTGCTGCCCAATTCAAGATGGGCCTCTACGGCCTCTAGCGGGTTCATATGCTGCGGCGCCATGAACCAGCGCGGCTCGTAGGCCCCGATTGGGAGCAGTGACAGACGCGGCGGGCCGAAATTGGCGCGCAGATCGCGGAACGTCTGCCCCGTGCCATAGCCCGTGTCTGCGCCGAAATAGATGAGGCCCATCGGACCTTCAATGGCAAAAGCTCCCCAAAGGGATTTATTGGTGTCACCAAAGCTGCGCTTGGACCAGTGAAGTGCGGGCAAGGCCGTGACTTTCAGATGTGTGTGCTGGTGGGCCTGATGCCAGTCCAACTCCTGCACGTCATGGCCCTTGGCATGGTGGCCGTTGTTCAACGGCGTGATCAGCTTGGCTTTGTGATGGCGGGCCAACCATTTAAGGGCGGGCTTATCCAAATGGTCATAATGATTGTGACTGAGAAGAATGAGGTCAATTGGCGGCAAGTTTGCGAGTGCAATCCCGGGATCGCGCACGCGTTTTGGCCCGGCCAGTTGCGTGGGACTGGCGCGTTTGGAAAAGAATGGATCGGTGAGGATGTTCAGGCCTGCGGTCTGGATCAACACAGTGGAATGGCCGATCCAAGTGGCAGCGATTTTGCCATCTGACACGCGCACTGGCGGCGCAGGATATACCTGGTTGGGGAGATGGTGGGGCCATTTCTGACGGGTTCCGGCCATCTGCCATTTCACCACTTCGGCCAAAGACGCTTGGCCTCTCTGGTTTGGAAGTTCAAAGCGACCGTTGTGGATTTCATATTTCAACATGCGGCGCTGAGATACCAGTTCGCAGGGCAGCCGTCATCACGAGAATGGTTGAGCATCGACCCCGCGTGGCCGATGCTCGAAATGCTTGTTATTTTTCCCGTGGCGCGTGCAGCATTGCGTCGGCCACCGGAAACTTGCCATCGCGTTGCAGCTTGACCGCATTGATCAAACTGCGCGCGGCGTTCATGATTTCTTCGCGGAAGCCTTGGTCTTTGTCAAAATCGTCATGGCTGGTGGCATAGGGTTCATAGTAGCCGAGATAGGCCCCGGTTGCGGCGCTATGGGCGGCTTTGATGAGGCCCAAATCTTCCAGCCAATCGCAGAGAATGCGGCGCAGGTTTTCAACGCCTGCGGCATCGCCGTGAACGGAGACAGCAAATAGGCGGCCCGCCAGATGCTTGGGGTAATCCCATCCCTTGAGTTCCAATTCCTTGGCGCGGGTCGGGTCTTTGCCGCCTGTGGTGGTTTGATCTGGGTTGCCACCGTCGGCGCACACTAATCGGTCAATCATCAGCTTTAAACCGCTCGGCGCTTGATACCAATTCACCGGGGTGACGATCATCACGCCATGGGCACCTGCCCAGAGCGGATAGATTTCGCTCATCCAATCATTCACCTGGCCCATGGCAAAGTTTGGGTAACAGGAACAGGGATAGTGGCAGAGCGGTTGGGCGGTGGAGACACACGCTTTGCAAGGATAAATCACGCGGCCATATTCTGAGGTGAGCCTGCTGAGATCGATCGTGTCACATTCAAAGCCTTGTTCAGCTGCCACGAGTTCTTGAATCATTTCAACCAGGCGCCAGGTTTTGGACATTTCGCCCGGGCAGCTTTGATCCGAACGTGAAGACCCATTGACCAGCAGAATACGGGCCGGGGCTTTGGGGTCGGCGCGGCGGGTCTCTGCCGCTTTGATCGCCTTGCGTGTGGCGATCCATTCCACAGGCAACATGGCGGTTGGGTCGCTGAATTCAGGGCCACCCACCACCTTGCGCGGATTCTTGTGATATTCATCATAGTTGATCCACGCGATATCGATGATCTTTGAAAGCTCACCGCTGGCCACATCAAAATCGGGATCAAAGAAGCGATCTCGGAAACGTTTTGCGAACAGCTCTTTATCCAGCTGAACGTCGGGCATGCCTTTTCTAAGTTTGATTTCAGTCATCAGTTCCTCCTGATTTTGCGTTTTGATTGCGCCTGGCACTATGGTTTGAGCGCCTCGTCTGCACAATGAACAAGCTCGTGAATATGAGATCGCAAGTTGAACACGCGATTGTGAAAACTGAAATCATCATTTTCAAGATCGGGTGAGGTCGTCCCATTTTTTCGTTTTATATTTGCGCTGGTGTGGATTCTTTGCAATCTCTGTTCTATGCCTATTCTTGAACGCGACCCTTGGCGGTTACAATATTTTGAAGCCGCTCATTGCCCAGAAGATGTGATCATTCCGACGGATGATCCAGATTGCTGGGCGCTCTATCCTGATCACCGTTGGATTTATGACAAGCTGCGGATTGCGAAATCGCAGGGTATTGATGCTGCCCCGCATGGCGTGATGCCAGAGGTCTATCCGGTTTTTTCAAAACCAAATGTCAATCTCAAAGGCATGGGCGTTGGCAGTAAAGCGATCTATTCAGCAAATGAAATGCTAAACAATAGCTATCCGGGCCACATGTGGATGACACTTTTGGAAGGCGAGCATGTGTCCAGCGATTGCGCGGTGGTGAATGGTGCTCTTTGCTGGATAAGACATGCAACGGGTTTTGCCAAAGCGGGTGGCATGTTTGATTATTGGAAAATATCGGCGGCGGTGCATCCACAGCTTGAAACCTTTCTTGGTGATTGGGTTCAAGAATATATGGCCGGTTATACCGGCATGATGAATTTTGAATCCATCGGCGGCCATATCATTGAGGCGCATTTACGTTTTGCTGACCAATGGCCTGATCTTTATGGGCCGGGTTGGGTTGAAGCGCTGGTGAAGCTTTATGTTGATAAAATTTGGGTGTTTGATGATCACAACAGGCAAGATGGCTATTCAGTGCCACTGTTTGGCAAACATGGGTTTCAATTTCGTCATCCTTCAGCTGCCGACCAAGCCGCGTTACGCGCGATGAAATATATCAGCAGCCTGCAAATTACGTTTCATGAAGCGGTGACTGCGGCCGCCCATGCCATGCCGCCCGGTGGCTTTAGACTGGCGGTGATCAACGCCACTGATCTGACCGCAGGTCTGGCCGCACGGGAAAAGCTGCGGGACAGTTTCCCCGCAGCGCAGCTGATTGTGACGTGATCAGACCAGGGCTTATCGCTAGACGGTTCTGAGATACCACTCAAAATCGCGCACCGTTGGTTCGGCGAAGAACCTGTCGGCTTCAACTTCTTTCAGCGTGGCAAAAGTTTCGACAAATTCCTTGCCGAAATAGTCTTTCAGAATCGATGCGCGGAAAAAGGCATCAATCGCTTCAAACCAATTGCCCGGAATATGCTTGGCGCGGCGTTCATAGCCATTGCCAGTGATCGGCGCGCCGGGATCAATCTTTTCGGTGATGCCGTAGTGCATGCCAGCCAGAATAGCGCCCATGACGAGATAAGGGTTTGCATCTGCGCCTGATGGCCTGTGTTCAATGCGGCAAGAATTGGCGTTGCCGGCGGGCACTCGCAAGGCCACTGTGCGATTATTAATGCCCCAGGTGGCGGCCACTGGCGCATAAGACGATCTGCGGAAGCGGCGATAACTGTTGGCATTTGGCGCGAAAATCAACATCGATTCCGCCATGGTGGTTTTTAATCCGCCAATGGCATGAAGCAGCAATTGATTGGTGGTGGGGTCTTCAGCGGCAAACAGATTTTGACCGTTTTCATCTTCCAAGCTTACATGAATGTGCATGCCGCTGCCTGTCCAATCTGCATAGGGCTTGGCCATGAAGGTTGCACAAAGGCCGTGTTTTTCAGCCGTGGCTTTGATCAGGCGCTTCAGCATAATGCCTTCATCGCAGGCGTCTAAAATATCGGTGCGGTGGCGCAGAACGATTTCCATCTGACCGGGGCCATATTCTGAGATCAGCGTCTTGGCAGGCAGGTCCTGGATTTCACAAAAGGCATAAAGATCTTTAAAGAAGGGCGCGAAATCATCGGTGTCTTGCATGTGATAGGCTTGGTGATGTTTGGGGCGATGTTCGTTCACCAAAGCTTTGGGTGAGGCAGGCACACCTTCGAAGGCGCTTTTGCGGTCCATCAGATAGAACTCAAGCTCCACTGCACCCACGGGGTTCATCCCCAGCTCTTCTTTGAAACGCTTGACGATGCGTTGCAACGCGTTGCGCGGGTCTGCGTAATGCGGCACGCCGTCGAGATCGCGAATGTGTGCGGTATATTGCGCGGTTGGTTCTTCCAGCCATGGCACGCGGACAAATGTGCCGGGCACGGGCCAGAGGATGAGATCGCGGTCGCCTTCATCAAACACCAACCCGGTTTCAGGAACATCTTGCCCTGTAACATCGAGAACAAGCGCCGAGATGGGAAAGAATCTGCCATCATTCCACGCGGGGATGACTTCATCACGTCTGAGAACCTTGCCGCGGATGACACCGCACATATCCGTCCAGATCACTTGCACGGACACAATATCAAGATTTGCATCGAGGAATTTCTTGGCTTCTGCGCCGAGCCTTGGGGTTACGATTGCCATTTTGAATTCACTTTCAGTTCAGAAGCTCTGCCACGCAGGCTTCGAGATTATTCATCAGATGTTCGATTTGGGCTTGGGTCGTCGCCGGGCAGATCAACATCATATTGTGGAAGGGTGTGATCACCACACCGCGATTGAGTAAATATCGATGCACCGCGTCATCTATGGGTTGGTGGATCGCTTGAGAGGCCTCAAAACCATTGTCGGGAGGTTTCTCACTGCAGATGAATTCGACGCGGGCACCCACGCGGGTCACGTGCCAGGGCAGTGAATGTTTGATGATCACGTCGGCCACGCCGCGTTCCAGCCTTTGGGCCAGTATTATCGATGCTTCGAAAACGGCATCGGTCATGAATTCTTCCAGCACACAGCGAATGAGCGCGATCTGGATGCGGCTGCCTGAGAGCGTGGTGCCAATGCCGGAGCGGCCCTGCCCCCGTTTGGCGAGATAGTTCTGAATGCGTTCGGCAACTTTGCCTGAGAAACCATAAAGTGCGGCGGGGATGCCGCCTGCGATAGGTTTGCCGAAAACGAGACCGTCAGGTTTGATGCCCACAGACTTAGCATAGCCGCCGGGGCTTGAGGTCAGCGTGTGAGTTTCATCAAAGATCAGCAGCGTGTTGGTTTTGTTCGTCAGTGTAC
>Ga0075023_100000005_pt1 | contig 49771 bp, 31 predicted proteins | sample Str014_FD_71388 | JGI IMG/M metagenome (GOLD analysis project Ga0075023, IMG submission 71388) | Freshwater sediment microbial communities in response to fracking from Pennsylvania, USA - Straight Creek_MetaG_SC_2014 | ecosystem: Environmental > Aquatic > Freshwater > Creek > Sediment | place... | reverse complement strand
AGCCTGTATTGCGCAATCCCGCAGCCACGCCGTTGATCGAGATGTGGATGCCGGTCTGCACGCGCGCGTTTTCCGGGTCGCCGTCCTTGCGTTGCCGGTAGCGCCGCATCAGTTCGACCTGCAGGTGGTTGAGCGGGTCGAGGTACGGGAAGCGGTGCTCGATCGAGCGCGCCAGCGAGGGATTCGACGCGAGCCGGTTCTTGTCGCCGGTGATCAGCGCGAGTGCATCCGAGGTGGCCTGCCATTCGGCCTTGATGAGGCCGAACATTTTCTTGCCGAGCTTCTTGTCTTCGACGAGCTCGACGTAGCGCGCGGCGATGGCCAGATCGCTCTTCGCGATCACCATGTCGAGGTTGGACAGCAGCGTGCCGAAGAACGGCCAGCTCTTGTGCATCTTCTGCAGCAGCGCGAGGCGCTCGGCGCGCTGCTTGGGCTCGGTGCCGAGGTAGAGCGCGATCGCGGTGCCGAAACCGCACCAGCCCGGCAGCGCCACACGGCACTGGCCCCAGCTGAACGACCAGGGAATCGCCCGCAGATCCTCGATCGCCCGCGTCGCCTTGCGCGAGGCCGGGCGCGAGCCGATGTTGAGCTCGGCGATCTCGCGGATCGGCGTGGCGCTGAAGAAATATTCGGTGAAGCCCGGGGTCTCGTAGACCAGCTTGCGGTAGGCCTTGAAGCTCGCTTCGCTGATCGCTGCGGCCGCGTCGAGAAAGCTCTTCGGTGCGCTCTTGGTGGGGTTCAGCAAGGTCGCTTCGAGCGTTGCGGCCACGAGGGTCTCGAGGTTGCGCCGGCCGATCTCGGGGTGGGCGTATTTCGACGCGATCACCTCGCCCTGCTCGGTCAGGCGGATCTGCCCGTTCACGGTGCCCGGCGGCTGCGCGAGGATCGCCTGGTAGCTCGGGCCGCCGCCGCGGCCGACCGTGCCGCCGCGGCCGTGGAAGAGGCGAAGCAGGATGCCGTGGTCCTTTCGCAGCGCGCCGAAGAGTTCGACCAGATCGATCTCGGCGCGGTAGAGCTCCCAGTTGCTGGTGAAGCTGCCGCCGTCCTTGTTGCTGTCGGAGTAGCCGAGCATGATGTCCTGCTCGGCGCCGCTCTTCACCATCATCTCGGTGATGCCGGGCAGCGCGTAGAAGGCACGCATGATCGGCGCGGCGTTGCGCAGGTCGCCGATGGTCTCGAACAGCGGCGAGACGATCAGGTCCGAGGTGGCACCGCCCGGCTCGTCGAGCGTGCCGCGCAGCAGGCCGACCTCTTTCAGCAGCAGCATCACCTCGAGCAGGTCGCTCACGTCCTCGGTGTGCGAGATGATGTAGTGGCGCAGTGCCTGGCGGCCGTAACGCTCGAGCATCACGACCGCAGCTTCGAAGATCGTCAGCTCGGAGGCGGTGTGCCCGCTGTAGGCAGCGGCGCGCACGCGCAAGGGCCGCGCGTCGTTGAGCTGCTGCATCAGCAACGCGCGGCGCGCGTCTTCGCCGAGTGCGCTGTAGTCGGCCTCGACCTTCGCGATCTTCAACAGCTCGGCGACCACGGCCTCGTGCTTGTCGGAACTCTGCCGCAGGTCGACGGTCGCGAGGTGGAAGCCGAAGACCTGCACCGCGCGCATCAACGGCTGCAGCCGCGGTGCGGACAGGGCCTGCGCGTGGTGCGCGGCGAGCGAGGCGTCGATCACCTGCAGGTCGGCGAGGAACTCGTCGGCCGAGGCATACGGGTTCTGCGGCGCGACCGCGTGGCGCAGCGCCTCGGTGCCGGTGAAGAGCTCGAGCGTGGCGGCGAGCCGCGCGTACATGCCGATCAGTGCGCGGCGGTAGGGCTCGTCTTCGCGGTGCACGCTGTGGTCGGGCGAGCGTGCGGCGAGTGCCTGCATTTGCGCGCTCACCGGCGCGAGCGAGGCCGAGATCGACAGCTCGGCGCCGAGCTGGTGCGCTTCGGTCAGGTAGAAGCGCAGCACCGTCTCGGCCTGCCGTGCGAGCGCCATCTGCAGGGTTTCTGCGGTGACGAAGGGGTTGCCGTCGCGGTCGCCGCCGATCCAGTTGCCCATGCGAAAGAACGAGGCGATCGCGTGGCCGGGCAGGGCGTTTTCGAGCTCGCGGTACATCTTCGGGATCTGGCGCAGAAAGGTCGAGCGGTAGTAGCTCAGCGCGTTCTCGATCTCGTCGGCGACGGTCAGCTTCGCGGTGCGCAGCATGCGCGTCTGCCAGAGCTGGGTGACGCGGGCGCGGATCAGCGCTTCGTTCTCGGCGCGCTCGCGTTCGGTGTGGAGCATGTCGCGCTGCTCGACGAGCTCGGCGATCGCACGCTCGGCATCGAGGATGCTCTTGCGCTGCACCTCGGTCGGGTGGGCGGTGAGCACCGGCGAGATGTAGGCGGCAGAGAGCGTCTTGGCGATGTCGGCGGCGCGGACGTCGGCTGCGGCGAGGCGCTCCAGCGTCATCGCGAGCGAGCCCTCCTGCAGATGGCCCTGGCGCTCGTGGTGATCGCGGCGGCGCACGTGGTGGCGGTCTTCTGCGATGTTGGCGAGGTGCGAGAAGTAGCTGAAGGCGCGGATCACGCTCACCGTCTGGTCGCCAGAGAGGTTCTTCAGCAACCTGTCGAGCGCGCGGCCGGCCTGCGTGTCGCTCTTCAAGCGGTAGGCGACCGAGAGCTGGCGCACCCGCTCGACCAGCTCGAACGCGGCCTTGCCCTCCTGCTCGCGGATCACGTCGCCGAGGATGCGGCCGAGCAGGCGGATGTCGTCGACCAGCGGGCGGTTCTTCTCCGCTGCGTCGAGCGTCGCCCCGGCTTTCGAAGACCGCTTCGCTGCGGGCTTGCCCGACGCCTTCACGCCTGTTGCCATGCTGACCCCGATCATGTAATTTGGTTACGAGCGCGCCGATGCTAGCAGCGCAATGGAACGTTGCCGACCCGCGCCGATGCAAGACACGCGCCTGCTAGCATGCCGCCCATGCCGAATTCCACCGCGCGCACCACCCTCATCGCCACGCGTGAGAGCCGCCTCGCTCTCTGGCAGGCCGAGCACGTCAGAGACCTGCTGACGCAGCGCTTCGGCCTGCGGGTCGAGCTGCTCGGCATGACGACGCGCGGCGATCAGATCCTCGACCGCACGCTGGCCAAGGTCGGCGGCAAGGGCCTGTTCGTGAAGGAGCTGGAGACCGCGCTCGAAGAAGGCCGCGCGCATCTGGCGGTGCATTCGCTGAAGGATGTGCCGATGGACCTGCCCGAAGGCTTCGAGCTCGCGGCGGTGCTCGATCGTGAAGACCCGCGCGATGCCTTCGTCTCGCCGCGCTACGAGACGCTCGCCGATCTGCCGCAGGGTGCTGTCGTCGGTACCTCGAGCCTGCGCCGCGTCGTGCAGCTGCTCGCGGCGCGGCCCGACCTCGACGTGCAGCCACTGCGCGGCAACCTCGATACGCGGCTGCGCAAGCTCGACGAAGGCGGCTTCGATGCGATCGTGCTGGCCGCCGCCGGCCTGATGCGGCTCGGCCTGGCCGAGCGCATCGCCAGCCGCTTCGAGCCCGAGGCGATGCTGCCCTGCGCCGGGCAGGGTGCGCTCGGCATCGAGGTGCGCGCCGATGCGCACGCGTTGCGCGAGCAACTCGGGCAACTCACGCACCGCCCGACCTGGTTCGCGGTGCAGGCCGAGCGCGCGGTTTCGCGGGCGCTGGGCGGCAGCTGCAGCATGCCTCTCGCGGCGCACGCCGTGTGGCACGGCGAGACGCTGAGCTTGCGCGTCGCACTCGGCCACGCCGAAACGCCGGGCGCGCCGCTGCTTCGGGCGCAGGCGAGCACGGCCGTGCACACCGATGCGCAGGCGCGCGCGCTCGGCGAGCATGCGGCGCAGGTGCTGCGTGACGCCGGCGCGGCCGAGTACCTCGGCGTGGCAGCCGCGGCGGGGTCGGCGAGCCCGGTGCCCAGTTCATCGGGCGCCCGGCCCTGAGCACGCCGCGCGCCGCCGTGCGTGTTCTCGTCACACGGCCGGCCGCGCAGGCTGCCGATTGGGTCGAGCAACTGCGCCACGAGGCGATCGACGCTGTCGCACTCCCGCTGATCGGCATCGCGCCGGTCGCCGACCCGACCGCGCTGCACCGCGCCTGGCACGGTCTCGCGCAGCAGCGGCTGATCGTGTTCGTGAGCCCGAACGCGGCGGAGCAGTTCTTCGCGCAGCGCCCGCCGGGTGCACTCTGGCCGGCTGCACTGCTCGCCGGCTCGCCGGGGCCGGGAACGACGCGTGTGCTGATCGGCCTCGGCGTGCCGGCCGCGTGCGTGGTCGAGCCGGCGGCCGACGCGGCACAGTTCGACTCCGAGTCTTTGTGGTTGCAGCTGCGCGATCACGACTGGCGCGGCGCGAACGTGCTGATCGTGCGCGGTGACGGCGGCCGAGAGTGGCTCGCGCAGACCCTGCAGGAAGCCGGCGCGGCGGTCGCACACGTGGCCGCGTACCGGCGCGTGGCGCCGGTGTTCGACGCTTCGGCGCTCGCGCTGCTGCGCGCCGCGCTCGATCGGCCGGCGGCGCACCTGTGGTTCTTCAGCAGTTCGGAGGCGATCGACAACCTCGTCGCAGCGCCCGCGGTCGCCGCTGCCGCGTGGGCACAGGCGCTGGCGATCGCGACCCATCCGCGCATCGCGGCTCGGGCGCGACAAGCCGGTTTCGCGCGCGTCGTCGAGGCCCGGCCGTCGCTGCCCGCCGTGGTGGCCTGCATACAATCGTCGCGACCGTGAACGAAGACCTCAGTCCCCCTTCTCTCAGCGCCTCGTCGGCTGCCGCGCTGCCCGCCATGGTGGCTTCCGAGCCACTGCCGGTACCGGCCGCGCGCTGGCTCTGGCTCGCGCTGGCGGTGGTCGGCGCCATCGGTGTCGCGAGCCTGGCGCTGGCCTGGAGGGCCGAGCAGCGCGGCGCCAGCCTCGAACAGGAACTGGTGCGCCGCCAGCAGGAAAGCGCGGGCGACGCCACCGCTGCGCGTTCGCTGGCGAAGCAGGCCCAGGAGGCCGCCGCCGACACCACCGCGAAGGTGGCGCTGCTCGAAGCGCGTGTTGCCGAGGTTTCGGTGCAGCGTGGCCAGCTCGAAGACCTGATCCAGTCGCTCTCGCGCTCGCGCGACGAGAACGTGCTCGTCGACATCGAAGCCGCGATCCGCGTCGCGCTGCAACAGACGGCGATCACCGGCAGCGCCGAGCCGCTGGTGGCCGCGCTGAAACAAAGCGACGAGCGCCTCGCACGCTACAGCCAGCCGCGACTGGAAGGCGTGCGCCGCGCGATCGCTCGCGATCTCGACCGCGTCAAGGCCACCAGCGTGGCCGACTTCGCTTCGCTGGCGATCAAGCTCGACGAAGCGATCCGCCTGGTCGACGACCTGCCTCTGCTCGCCGTGGCCGACACGCGCGGCGGCAAGGACGCTGCCGCCAAGCCGCTGGCCGGCGCGAAGGCACCGGGCTCGGCGAGCGCGTCGACGCCGGTCGCCGCGGCGAGCGCCGCGCCGGGCTGGGGCAGCGGCGTGCTGGCGAGCTGGAACGCGTTCGGCGAGAGGGTCTGGGGCGAGGCCAAGTCGCTGGTCCGCGTGACGCGCGTCGATCACCCGGAGGCGATGCTGCTCGCCCCCGAGCAATCCTTCTTCGTCCGCGAGAACCTCAAGCTGCGTCTGCTGAACGCGCGCCTGGCGCTGCTGAGCCGCCAGTTCGACACCGCGCAGGCCGATCTGCAGGCCTCGCAGACCGCGCTCGATCGCTATTTCGATCGCGGCTCGAAGCGCACCGTGCTCGTCACCGAGCTGATGCGGCAGGTCGCGGGGCAGGCGCGGCAGGTGGTGGTGCCGCGGCCAGACGACACGCTCGCTGCACTCACCGCTGCTGCGGCGGGCCGGTGAAGACATGACGACCCCTGGGCGCCTTCGGCACCGTCCCCCGCGGGGAGTTCGCCCCACTTGGGGCGGCCCGGCGCTGGGCTCGGGCGCGGCCTGATGCGCAACGTCATCTGGTTCGTGCTGCTGTTCGGCGTGGCCGTGCTCGCCGCGACCACGCTCGGAACCAACGACGGCCTCGCGACCTTCTACTGGCGCGGCTGGCGGCTCGATGTCTCGCTCAATTTGTTCCTGATCGCGCTGGTCTGCAGCTGCTTCGTGATCGTCACCGCGATCCAGGCGCTGACCGCGCTGGTCGGCCTGCCGCGGCGTGCGCGCGAGTGGCGTGTAGCGCGGCGTGATCGCAGCGCGCAGGCCGCCTTGCGCGATGCGCTGGCGCAGTATTTCGGCGGCCGCTACAGCCGCGCGCAGAAGTCGGCGCAGCGGGCGCTGGTGATCCAGGCCGACACGCCCGAGCTGGCACAAGACAACGAGTTCACCGTGCTCAGTCACCTGCTGGCGGCCGGCAGCGCGCACCGGCTGCAAGACCGCCCGATGCGCGACGAGCAATTGCGCCAGGCGCTCGACCTCTCGCGCCGCAGCGCCGCGGCGCGCTCGGCCGAAGAGGGCGCGCGCCTGCTGGCCGCCGAATGGGCGCTCGACGACCGCGACGCACCGCGCGCGCTCGAACTGCTCGGCGATTTGCCGCAAGGCGTAGCCCGCCGCACCCACGCGCTGCGCCTGCGCCTGCAGGCCACGCGCCTGGGCCGCCAGCCGCAGGAGGCGTTGAAGACCGCGCGTCTGCTCGCCAAGCACCAGGGCTTCTCGAAGATCGCAGCCCAGGGCCTGCTGCGCTCGCTCGCGTTCGAGTCGCTCGACACCGCGCACGACATCGATCAGCTCAAGCGCATCTGGGGTCAGTTCGATCCGCTCGATCGGCGCGATGCCTTCGTCGCGGTGCGCGCGGCCGACCGGGCTTCGGCGCTGGGTTCGTTCGACGAGGCCCGCGCGTGGCTGCGGCCGTTCTGGGACGCACCGACCGAACTCGGCAGCGAGGAGCGCGCGGCCGTGTCGCTCGGCCTGGTCAACGCCGTATCGGGTCTGGGCGCCGACTGGTTGCCGCGCCTGGAGGCGGTGTCGACCGCGTATTCGCGCGAAGGCGCGGTCGCGCTGGCCGTGGGTTGCGCGCTGGCCGAGCGCCAGCTGTGGGGCAAGGCGCGCCGCCTGCTGGAGCAGGCCGCCGCCGACACCGCCCTCGCGAGCGCGCCGCGTCGCAAGGCCTGGCTGGCACTGGCCGCGCTGGCGGGGCAAGAGGCCGACGCGTCGCGCGCCGCAGCCTGTTTCGAATCTGCCGCAAGGCTGGTTTAAAGATTTTGCAGAACTGCTATACTGCAAGGCTTGGCGGCTGTAGCTCAGCTGGATAGAGTACTTGGCTACGAACCAAGGGGTCGTGGGTTCGATTCCTGCCAGCCGCACCAGAACTTCGTTCTAGAACAACGGGTTAGCTCCAAAAGGGCTAGCCCGTTTTTCTTTGTCTGTGCTATTTAGAAGGGGTTGTGCTATTCAACTCATTTCTGGACGCCCTCAGCGGGGGCTCTTTCACGACGCGGAGGTGCAGCTTGAACACATCAGCATCGCCTTGGGTCTCAGGCCAGAGCTGCCGAAGGCTACGGGATCTGGTGACTGTCGACGACGAGTAGATCAAGCGCGCCCTTCACACGCTACGATGCGGAGCAAGTCGCCAGCGGCGCGGAGGAGAGGTGGCGCGGACGTAAGCCGCCCGTGCCGGCGTCATTACGAACCGCGCAGCGACGGGTACACACGTGAGCCGCGCTGGCAGCGACGAGGCGACCAGTCGGAATCGACCCGCGGGCCCGAAAACGCGACCCCATAGAAGGCGAATCGATGCAGGGAGACGACGAAGCCACCTCTCGCGCCACGCCCGATGCCTGGCACGCAGCCGAATGCTGGGCCTTGCGAAACGCGGGTGCCGTGCAGATGGCTTGGATCGCATGACCGCCGCCTGGAAGGACATTTCCGCTCCGGCACCGTCGCCTGTACAGGTCACTGCCGCGCAGGTCACGCATGGCCCGCTCATCCCGCCGCAACAGCAGCTCCTTCTGTACTCCCCCGACCAGTGGGAAGACTTCGTTCAGGAGTGGGCGCACTACTGCCTCAAGAAGCTCTACGCGCAGGTGCAGCGCTTCACCGGGGCGGGAGATCGCGGCATCGATATCGCCGGGTTCGCCGATGCGCTGAAGCTGCAAGGCGTGTGGGATAACTACCAGTGCAAGCACTACGATCATCCGCTGCGGCCCGGCGATGTCTGGGTTGAGTTCGGCAAGATCATCTGGTACTCGTTCAAGAAGGACTACACCGCGCCGCGCAAGTATTTCTTCGCCGCGCCGATGGGCGCGGGGACTGGCCTGACCAAGCTCCTGTCCGATGCCGCGAAGCTCAAGCGCGACGTGATCGCCAACTGGAAGGACCACATTGAGTCCGGCATCACCAGCACGGAGGCCGTTCCGCTCGAAGGCGCACTCCTCGCCTATGTGCAGGCTTTCGACTTCTCGATCTTCGAGGCCAAGACATCGTTGCAGCTCGTCGAGGACCATCGGCAGACGCCGCACTTTGCCGCACGCTTTGGCGGCGGACTTCCGCCGCGCCCTTTTGTCCCGCAGCCGCCATCGGCCATCGCGCATGCCGAGAGCCGCTACGTTTCGCAGTTGCTCGATGCGTATGCCGACCACACCAAGGCGGCGGTTCCCGATCCCGGTGCGTTGAAGACCTGGCCGAAGCTGCAAGGGCATTTCAGCCGACAACGCGAGGCCTTCTACCAGGCCGAGGCGCTCCGGGTCTTCGCCCGCGATACCGTGCCAGTCGGCACGTTCGAGGCCCTGCAGGGCGACATCTACGATGGGGTCATCGACGCGCACGATGCCAGCCATCCTGATGGCTTCGTTCGCGTCGTGGAGGTCACGAAGGCTGCGCGCGAGTTGCAGATCACGGCGAACCCGCTGATCACATGCACGAAGCCCAAGGACCGTGACGGTATCTGCCATCAGCTCGCCAACGAGGATCGGCTGCAATGGTCCAGGTGATGAAGCAGGACCAACACCCCGCAACGTTCAACGGCCCGCTGGAGGCTGGTATCCGTGCCGTTGCGATTCTCGGCGCGGCCTACCCGCAGACCTACGACCTTCAGCGGCTCGTCGCGTTCGACTACCTGCTTGTTCACACCGGGGACATCGGCGGGCCTGAGAGTCTGCATCCGCCGACACCGCATCACTCGGCGGAGCTGCTCGTGCGCCGCAAGCTGGTTGAAGACGCGCTGATGCTCATGATGACCCGCGACCTCGTCGTTCGCGAGATCACGGGCGACGGCATCAAGTACGGTGCAGGAGAAAACGCTGCGACGTTCCTCTCGTCGCTGACGACGGGCTACCTGCAATCGCTGAAGGAGCGCGCCGCATGGCTCGTCGGGTTCCTCGGCGGCTACGCCGACCAGCAGTTCCGCGCGGTCATGCGGCGGTTTTTCGACGACTGGGTTGAAGAATTCCAGAGCGTCGAACGCAGCCTGGGGGGCACCTGATGGCTGCGTCAGCATCCGGCCTGCGGCTGCGCCGCCTTGCCTTCTTCGGCCCGAGCAAGCCCGCGGCCTTCATGACCTTCGGGCCGGGCTTGAATGTTCTCTACGGTGCGTCCGATACAGGCAAGTCCTTCATCGTTGAAGCCATCGACTTCATGATGGGCGGCAAGCCGCCGCTTCGGGAGATCCCCGAACGCGTCGGCTATGACCGTGTCCTGCTTGCTCTTGAAACGATGCAGGGTGAGGCCTACACCATCGTGCGAAGCATCGATGGCGGGGCCTTCCAGCTCTACGAGGGGTTGCTCGATGAGCCGCCCGGCGACGACGTTCAGCCAAAGGTGCTGGCCGAACAGCACAGCGAGAAGAACGAGACCAATCTGTCCACGTTTCTGCTCGGGCATTGCGGCCTTGCTGGCAAGCGCGTGCGCCGGAACGCGCGCGGCGAGACCAACAGCCTGAGCTTCCGGAACATTGCGCGCCTGATGATCGTCACCGAAACGGAGATCACGCAACAGCGCTCGCCGCTTTCGGACGGTAACGTTGTTGCCGACACCTCGAACCTCTCGACATTCAAGCTTCTGCTCACGGGCGTCGATGATTCCGCACTCGTGACCAGCGCGCAGCGCGAACCCGAAGAGCTTTCACGCGATGCACAGTTGCAGCTCCTTGATCAACTTCTGGGGGACTACCGCGACCGTCTGAAGGAACTGACCAAGAGCCCGAACGAGCTTGAAGAGCAACTTCAGAAAATCGACGCGTCGCTGAACCAGCATGCCAGCCAGCTCGGCGCGACCGAGGCCGAGTTCCAACAGGCTGCCGGCCGCCGCCGCGACCTCCGCAAGAAGCTTGAAGAGAGCAAGGATCGCCGGAACGAAGTCGGCGCGTTGCTGGAGCGGTTCAGCCTGCTCGACCGTCACTACGCATCCGACATTGAGCGGCTCCGCGCCATCGAGGAGGGCGGAACGCTCTTCGGTGTGCTGGGATCGGCAAGCTGCCCTTTGTGCGGGGCCGAGCCCGCCCATCAACGCGCGAGCGCCGACTGCGACGGCGACATCGACGCGGTCGTCGAAGCCGCCCGCAAAGAGATCGCCAAGATCGAGTTGCTGCGGGCCGAACTCGCAGTGACGATCCGGGACCTGACGCGCGAGGGCGCGAGCTTCGACAGGCGCATGCCCGCCGTCGTCAACGAACTCAAAGAAGTATCCGGTCAGGTGGATCAACTCATCGCGCCGAAGCTGGCGAGGCTTCGCTCGTCCTATTCGGAGTTCGCGGACAAACGCGGCGAAGTCCGGGAGGCTCTCGCGTTGCTGACAACCGTCCAGGACATCGAGCGCCGCCGCGCCGATCTGGAGAGGGGACAGGACGAGCGCGGCGCATCCGCTGTTGCGCAGGGCGACATCCCGACTTCCGTGGCCGAGGGCTTCGCGCAATGCGTGGAGACCATTCTCAAGAAGTGGCACTTTCCGGAAGGTGGCCGCGTGTTCTTCGATGCCAAGTCGCGCGATCTTGTCATCGCCGGAAAGCAGCGCATCGCACGCGGCAAGGGCCTGCGCGCGATCACCCATGCAGCCTTCACGCTGGGATTGCTGGACTATTGCAGGACCAACGCGACCCCGCATCCCGGGTTCGTGATCCTCGATTCGCCTTTGCTCGCGTACCGCGAGCCTGACGGCGCCAACGACGACCTTACGGGGACGGACCTGAAGGAGCAGTTCTACAGCTACCTCCAGGCGCTCACAGGAGATCGGCAGGTAATCGTTGTCGAGAACACTGACCCGCCTCCGGCGATCAAGGCGCTTGAGCAGGTCAAGATGTTCAGCAAGAACCCGCACAGCGGGCGCTACGGCCTGTTCCCCTTCGCGGGTCCCGCGCCAGCAAAGAGGGACCTGACCTCGGAACCCTGATCGGCCCGAGCCACTTGACAACGCTACCGGCAGGGGCGCCAAGCGCCTTGCACCCATTTGCTGCCGACGTACTTACGCCGCTCGGCAGTCCCCTCGCTTTGGAGCCATAGGGTCAGTGGCGAGAATTCGCGCCCGCCAGTGCCACACCTGGGACGCCGTTCGCAAATCCACTGGCACCCTACGGCGGGGCGAGAAGCTGGATTGTCGCGTCACCGCAAAGGCCGCACCCGCTCGGGCTTGCGCCGGTAGATCAGTGCCGTGGTGCGCGAATCCGCGTGCGACAGCAGCGCCCGGGCATGCTCGAGCGAGTCTGCGTCACTGGCACACTTGGCGCGCAAGTCATGCTCGGTGAACCTCGTAGTGACCTTTGTCTCAGCCAACACCCGATCCATGAAGCGCTGCCACATCGAGTCCCAGCCGTGTGCGTCGCCAGTCGTCTCGTCAATGTACCCTGCGCCCGCACGGGTGGCGAACAGGAACGGTGAGAGGGCCGGGCGTACCGCTTTGGCTTGGTCGACCGCAGCGCGCAGTTCGGGCGTCCATTCGTAGACTGTACGTTTCCCGCTGCTGTCGGCAGTCTTGTGGCGTTGGTTGTGGATCCCGTCGTCTTTCAGGTGCTCGTCCAAGCGCAGACGAAGCAGGTCTCCGCGTGCCATGCCGGTGACCAACTTCACCCGCATGTATGCCTGAATAGCCAGCACGCTGCCTTTTTTGCGCTTGCTAGGAAGTGCCAGAGCCTCAACCACCTCCCAATCCTCGACGTAGCGGTCGCGGGGCTTTTCGCCCTCGAGGCGTACCTCGCCCTTGAACGGATGCCTGTCTAGGTAACCCCACTCGACGGCCTTGGTGTAGGCATGTGACAGGACTTCGATTTCGCGGTGCGCGGCGATCTTCACCTTGCGACCTGATTGGTCTTTGGCCTTGCGCTTGTCGACGTATTCATAGATGTGCCGCGGTTTGACGGCGTCGAGCGCCATCTTGCCAAAGCGCCTTTGCAACTCGACAAGTTGGATCGCATTGCCTGCCTGCGTGGTCACGGCTTTGGTCGGCACCACTTCGGCCGCATATCGCTCGAGCAACTCGCCCACGGTGCGCGCCTTCTCAGTCGTGCCGATGCGCTCAGCCCACACGCGATAAGCCTCGGGCAACGACGAGCCCAGTCGGAATTGTTTCTTGCCATCCCACAGGGCTTCCAAGCCTGGAGGCACCTGGTAGTAGTACGCGCCATGCACCTTGCGCCAGCGCAAGGGAAAGCCGCGATTTTCTGGATTGCGAGGGCGGGGCATCAGGTAGACCAGTCGAGTTCAATATTCTGCGCTTTACGCTCAATTCCTCCTATGGCCCCGAACACCCTTTCGACATGTGCGCGTAGCACTGCGACGCTGCCGTCGGCGCGGGTCCTGTGCTCGATGCCCATCGCGCGGAGCTGAATTGTCTGAGCGTGGCGGCGCTTGCGGCCTGTCAACTCACAGAGTTCTTCGCGCGTGAGAAACATGATCGATGGCTCAGGTCGCAGTCGCGCTCGGCAGCACTGGACTCGCGGGGGAGAACATGCTCCGAGTCGACGTGAGTGGATCGAGGCCGTCGAAGTGAGGCGCAACTACTCTGTGTTGGCCAGACTGAGCGCCGGCATCGTGCTCGCCACTCCGTTGGTCCTTCACAGTCGCTCTTCCAGTCGCGGGTTCCAGCAAGCGCTGCAACATGAAAACCTGAGCACGAAGTTCGATGACAGCCGCATCGGCGGCCGCTGCGCGCGTGGCAAAGAGTTCCGAGACCTGAACCCTCTCCTGAAGTGCGGTGACTTGGGCTTCTGCGCTGGCCCACGTTTGACTCGTGATCTCCAGCCGTGCCTCCGCAACGTCGGCACGACGTTCGGCCAGGAATCTCGCCTCCTTCTCGACCGCCAGATCGTCGGCTGTGCTCACGGCCTCCTCGTGCAGCGTCGTCAGCTGCCCAACCAGTTCCGCCATTCGTGCGTCTGCACCCTCCGACTTCAAAAGTAACTTTGCGATATCGAGACGAAGCGCTTCGGACACGTTCAGCTCCCGGCTCAACAACGGCGCCAAGCGCTCGACCTCCGCAGACTGCACCTTCAGTTGGCCGGCCATGCTGTCCCGCTCGCTCGTCCGCGCAGCGAGCGCCTGGTTCAACTCTTCGACTTGCGCCTCACGACCCTCGCCACTTGCTGCCAGTTCTTCAAGTTCGACCTGAGCCTGAAAGAGGCGCCCCTCGGTCTGCTCCCGCGCGGACAGCGCGGCGGCGCTCAGCGCGCGAGCAATGTCTGATGCAAGTTGCAGCGGAAGTTGCGGCGCCTGCAGTGGAGGATCGACGGGGCGCGCCCTTTCACGCCAGGTATTGAGATGCCTTTGGATCGTGTTCGGAGACCCGATGGGCAGGCCCGGCCCAGCACGTTTCGACAGTTCCTCTCGGACCGATCGTGAGCTCGGATCCTTGTTGCCCGCAGCATAAAGTGAGTTTGCGATGGACTCGACTTGCTGGTAGGTGACTGCTGCTCTGCTCATGACTGTGCCATCCGCAGTCTGAGAGCACCAAGAGTTCGTGTATTCCCGATACGGTACGGTTGAGACGGTTCGACGAAGGCGCCCGCGTCGCGGGAGCCGATTCTCAAGGCGTCACGCGAGGCAACTTGGCATGCGTTGATCCAATTCGCAGTTGCCATAGGAGTCTGACGCAGACGCGGCAGTGTGAAGGCCGGCGTTGCGCGGGGCGGGATGAGTTCAGCTCTGGTCATGAAGTTCGTCGAACAGGTGTGGGTGACGTAGCTCAGGTGGATCAGCGAAGAAGGCCCCGCTTGGCGTGGGCATGTTCATGCGGATGGCACAGCGGCTCGAATTTCCCTGCGTTCAAGTACGTTGAAGATTCGGTAGGTTGCATCGCACGTGGAGCATGCCAGATCAACGCACGAAGATTGCTAGCGCAAAAGACCCACTTGACCGCCGTATCGCGCGGAAACATAGACATCAAGGCCGCGAGTTACATCACGGCAAGGTCGCCTCGGTGTCTTGTTTGGTCTTGGGTTCCACGTCACCAAGACGCCATCTCGACTGAGATCGGGACGCACAAGCGTTTCGGCCGAGGAATTTCGAAGTCAGGCATGTAGCAAATCCGGTCAAGACCTGAATTCCGATGAGTGCATCTATTGAACAGCAGTGAGCACGCGAGCGCCTTCGAGGGGCGAGACAACGTTCCGCTGCACCGGAATGCCACGGTCGCTTTCATCGTCGGAGGCGACCCATGGCAATGCGGAAGTTCGAGCCATTCAGGTCTTGATGCGTGCGGGCCTGCGCGTGGGTATCCGGAGCGGGGACGGATGTCAAGTACTAAACATTGCACTTTCTTTAGCGTTGAACAGTCAGCAGACTGATCCCTCTTGAGTTCTGGCGCTGCCAGCGGAGGAGTTGGAAATGGATGAGGTGAAGACGGAGCTATCTGTCGAGTTCGGGCACGACGTTCATCGGCGAACTGTCGTCTGGCCAATTCTCAAGTCCACCGACAAGGCATGGCTGCTCGTCACAACGGGTGGTGAGATTTGGATGCCGATTTGGCGGTGGAAACACATTCGGTCGAGCCAAGACTCCGTTCGGTTGAAGCAGATCTGCGACCTGTTCACCGATCTGTCGGTAACGCACGGCGATGCGCGCGTGTCGGTGCGCAAGGCTGGAAGGGGCGCGACAGACAAGAGCTACTCCGTGGCTTTCAGCGTTCGCGTCAAGGATGCCGTGCGAAGCGATTGGGAGCCCGCTGTCAAAGATCGGACTGCAATCGTTCCGATTTCGCAACTGCTGCCCGACGCGGACGGCGGCTGGACGTTGCCGCGGTGGGTCCTTCAAAGCAAGCTCAATCAATCGAGGGAATTGCTCGCGGGCAGGTCTGTTTGGGCCGGTCTGGCGCTAGTGATGGCGCAACTTCAGGTGGCGTTCGACGCGGCTTCAGCCTCGGTCACCACTGCCATCGCAACGTCACAAGTGCGCGAAGAAGCCAAGCAGAAGGAGTTCGAGGTGGAGAAGGCGCGCATCCGATCCTTGGCAGAGGAGGATGGCGAAATGGCGCTGGCTTTCGCCCGGAGGCGCCTGAGCTTGAGTGACATCTCCAGACTGGGTCCGTCCGTCAACTCTTGGCCGACCTGGCTGCCAGCAACTCCGATGGACGACGCCATTGCCAGGGAACTGGCCAGGCTTGTGGAAGCGGTGAGAAAACATCCCGACTTCGCATCGTGGCGCGAGAAGAACTTGATGAAGAGGGGCTTGCTGCTGAAGCCTCCGCGGCCACCCGTTCCGCCACGCCCGCGTGTGCCGGACCGCGTCATTGAAGACTGCACCGTCGAGTGGACCGAATGGATCGGCACCTCAAGGAACCAGCGTGCAGTGAAGCACAGGGACGATGGTTGTACGGTAAGGGTGTTTGGTAAGAAGCATGAGATTGAACTGCCCGACGGCTCCGTTGTAAGCAAGATGGCTGGGTCGAATCTCAGGGTCACGGCGAGGGGTACACATTGCCAAGCGTCCGCCCAATCCACAGAGCACTTGAAGCCAGTTGGCTGCGTCACTGAATTGAGGATGCTCGCCGAAACTCTGACCGCATCGGACCGAATAAATGAATGAGACGCCGCCGTTGGGGGGCGAACTGCCGCCACCAGATAAATCAGATCAAGGCACAGCCCAGCGCATAGCGTGCGAAGTGCCCATGAGATGGACAGACGCCATTTTCCAGAGCCTCGAAGAAGCCTTGGCGGCGGGTGTGTCGTGCATAGCCGAGATTCATACCGGCATGGCAGACCGGGGCGATCATGCGACCGGAGTTCGCTTCGTCGAACTTGCTGCACTCAAGTTCAGCCAGCATAAGGATATCGCGAGTCTCCGCGAGAATGTGATCGCCAATCGCAAGGGCGATGACGGCCCAAGATCAAAGATCATCGACCATAAATGTGGGAAGGAAGTTCTTGCTTTTAAGCGAAAATGCAAGGACTCATTGGCGGCAAGGACCGGCGATGGGCACGAGTGTGGAGTCGTTGGCCTAGGCAGCCACTCCAAGCAGGCTGACTATTCAGGCAGCGTGGATGGTGAAGAAGAGTCGGCACGCCGTCAGGAGGTCACGGATCTGGATCCAGTGTCCGTGGAAGGCCAAGAAATTGCGCCCGAACCCAGCCGTGGGCACTACGTTCCTGCGTTCCGCGAATCCGTAGGGCATGTGGAGTACTCCGTTGACGTTCGACTCGGGCTTGATGCCCCAAAATTTGTGCCGTGCTCCGAACAGGTCATCCGGCCCGAGAGGCGACCATGCATCACGCAGCACTACATGCCTGCGGAGAGGCTGATAATTCACTTGCTTAAGCGATCCGCACTGCTCCGCCTTCTTCCGAGTGAGAGGCGAACGAACCAAGAGGTGATGGGTCGTTTGCAACGATGCCTAGATTTGTCTTCGATCAATGAAGTTCCGGCATCCGCTTTTGCGTTCATCGCTTGCGATGGCGACGACCGCGGTCGCTGGGACCGGTACGTTTCCGTCGTTCGAAAGAACGCAGCTTCCGGAAAGGCGGCCGGCCTCGTCATCGGCGAACTGACATTGCCTTTGGTAGGCTCGCCCGACGCGCCGAATATGCTCCACTACTTGGGGTTGCCGACGGCGATTCGTACGGACGACGACCCCGATTCCGATGCCATGCGCCGACTGGCAGGGCGCCTACGGGCAACGAAGCGTAGCCAATTTGGCAAGGTTCGTGTACTTGGTGTCGGCTTGCTCACCTTCGACGCAGCGGGCTCTCCTCTTGTCGCACGCGTAGGATCGTTGCTCCTGTCAGGCGAGTACGTATTTGCAGAGAGTTTGGGTGAGGCCCGCGAGTCCAACAGCATGGCGGCCGCACAAGTAGATCATGAAAAGTGCATTGACCCGCTCGAGATCTACAGTAGCTACATACCGGACTATCTGATCCACGGATTCGAATTCCTGGTGGTTGTCGAACGTTGGGGCCTGACGACCGACGACTACCGAGCGCAAATGGCCAATAAGCAATCGGCGGCTCGAGGCAAGCTCCCCTTGGTGGAGAGTGATGCTGCGCTAGACCCCGGGGGCCTTCCAATCTATCCACAGGCGATACACGCCGCGATTCAACATCACCGCGAGATCCTTTCCGGGCTCTTGGCCGGAACAGAAGCGGATCCGAAGGCTGAAGCGTCAGTTGGGAGCCCGTCAGCGCTGCAATCGACGGCCCACTTCGAGACGAATGGCTATCAAGCCGTTACCGCCTCGGTGCAGGCCGAAAGTCCAACGGTGATGAATGACGGCGCATCCGGTACCGCGCCACTGAAGCCCAGATGTGGTCCTTCCGAAATGTCTGAGTGGCACGAGGAGAGCAATGCATTGTCGCGGTGGGCTGCTCGCGTAATTCACTTCATCGTTGGAGTTGCGCTTGGGCGAAGATAGTGCGCTGGGTGCCACAAAGTCGCCCACGGCTACTGCGTGGTTCAAGTGATCGGTGCCCACTTGGAAAAGCCTGAGGTCCGATCGCCGGCCAACAAAGTGGTCGGCGCGTCGACGGCGTCAAGAGGGCAAAACTCGGTCAAGCTCCTGTGCCGACGGCAAGATGCTCGATGTCATCGCCGGCTGAATCTCGTCGGTTCGCGCCGCTCGAAGCTCGCCTGTCTTGCGGTAACCGCGTGGCGTTTTGTTCGGTCGCCCGCCCCTTGGTCCCGTGAAACTTGCTAAGATCATGATGTCTCGAAACTGGAGGGCTCCGAGCATGGCATCCGTTCAGTCCAGAACCGCTCCCGGGAAGGTGCGCCAACCTGAGCCGAGCGACAGGGACATCGCCCTCCAAGTCATGGTGCCGGCGCGCTTGAAGCGTCAAGTGAGTGTGCGTGCTGCCCGCGAGGGCACCACGCAGAGATCGATCATCCTGACCGCGCTTCGAGCAATCGGCTTCGCGGTGAGCGAGGAAGACCTCTGCGACAAGCGAAAGGCACGTTGATGGCGAGGCGCGCCCGCACTGCGAGCGGTAGAGCACTGAGGCCGCAACGTGGCCGTCGGCGTATGGCTGGCGCGGCTGGAAGACTCGGGGCGCTTGGCGTTTGCTCGGATTGCCGCACACAAGGGCAAGGCACAACACTTGGTGAGCCAGCGCTAGCTGCGGAGGTTGCACCCGTCGGATCCAGGCATCCGTCTGCATCGCAATTCCTGAATGCGGTCGGTTTCCAGAGCAGGGATGAGCATGCTCAGAGAGACTAGGACTATCCACACTGCCCAGTTTGAGCCCGGCGGAGGACCTCTGACCTTCATCGATCTGTTCTCAGGCGCGGGAGGCTTCTCTCTCGGCCTTGAGGCAGCGGGCCTGAAGTGCTTGGGGGCTGTCGACTTCGACGAGCCGGCGATCGAGACGTTCAGGGCGAACCACCCGGATGTTCGGCACGCGTTGGTCAAGGACCTGACGAAGTTCAGTCCCAAGGACCTCGACAAACTCCTCGGCCCACAGCGCGTAGACGTCGTCGTGGGGGGGCCACCGTGCCAAGGATTCTCGAGGGCTCGTCAGGTCGACGGTGCCAATCACGGACAGCGTTTGGTGCACGACCCACGTCGACACCTCTATCGGGACTTCCTGCGTTTCGTCACGTACTATCAGCCGAGCGTCTTCATCATGGAGAACGTGCTCGGAATGAAATCGGCCGCCCGTGGAGAGTTCTTCACGCGGGTACAGGTGGAGAGCCGAGAGCTTGGATACAGGGTGATTCCCTACGAAGCAGAAGCTTGGCGGTTCGGGGTTCCTCAGAAGCGGATCCGCCAACTCATCATCGGCACGCGCCGCGAACTGCCGCTCTTCATTCCGGACAGGTACATCCGTGCCACTCATGTCGATCCGAATGCCTGCGTGCCCGATGGCTTCCAGGCAGCGGTGACGCTGGGTGAGGCGATCGGGGACCTGCCGAGCATCTATGCCGGCGACGAGAAGTTCGAGCGTGACTACGACGAGGCAAGCCGCGATGCACACCTGAAAAGGTATGGAGGCAGGTACACGCATGGGGTGCTTCAAGTCGAGAGCGTGGAGAAGTTGACAGGCCACACGGCCCGACCCCACAGCCTTCGAGACCTGCGTGACTTTCATCGACTGAATGAAGGCGAGACCAGCCGACAGGCTCTCTCTCGAGGTGTCGAGATGGAGTTTCCGTACGATCGGGAAAACTTCAAGGACCGATACACGAGGCAGCACCGAGATCTGTTGTGTTCAACGATCGTCGCGCACCTGAAGAAGGACGGATTAATGTTCATCCATCCAACCCAGCTCCGGTCCCTGACACCCAGAGAAGCTGCCCGAATTCAAAGTTTTCCGGACACATTCAAGCTCCCCGAGAGCAGGACGAATGCCTACGCTCAGATCGGCAACGCAGTGCCCCCTCTGGTCGCGAAGGCCATGGGTCTTGCCATCGGTGAGTACATGACCGCTGCCGAGGACGGAGACCGGATCTCGCCGCGTCTGAATGTCAAGTTGCCTACAAGCCGAGAAGCTGCAATCAAGAAGCTCGAGGACTTCATCGAGTCCCTGTATCTGCGGCAACTTTCCGTCCTCACAAAGGAGGAATTCCTGTCCGCATGGTGGGCCATCGGATACCTGCACCCGAATCTGCACCCGGACGCAGCGCTCGAGAATGGCAAGGAAGTGAGCAGAGGAACAAAACGCGGAATGAGCTTCGTGGTCGAGCCCGTGTACGTGCGCAGTGGCTGGCCAGTGGAATTGATTCCGGTCGCGCAAGAGGCTCGAAATCGCTTCGACTCCGGCATGATTTCCGAGGACGAGTACTACTGCTCAGCCGCGGTCATGGCTGGTGCCGCGAGCAAGAATGCCGCCAAGTAGTGCCAAGAGCAATCTGAGGGAGTGGTGATGGGCGTGAATGGAGTGGAGGTCATTCCCAGCGCGCAGCGGCTTGTCAGGTCGCTTCGCGATGTGGGGTACGAGTTCGCAACTGCCGTTGCCGACCTCATCGACAATTCGATCGAAGCCAAGGCCAATACGGTCTGGGTTGACGTGGTGTGGGATGGCGAAGCCTCATACGTGACCATCGCCGACAACGGTGAAGGCATGTCCCCTCAGCAACTTCGCGAGGCGATGCGGTTCGGGTCCGAGCGAGAGTACGAGTCTGAGGATCTGGGCAAGTTCGGCCTTGGTCTCAAGACCGCATCACTGAGTCAGTGCCTGAAGCTCACCGTCGCTACCCGGCAGAACCCGAGCCGAGCAGACATCAACGCGTACTGCTGGGACGTTGACCATGTCAGTGCAACCAATCGCTGGGAAATTCTGCAGATCAAGGCAAACGAACTGCACGACGGAGCACGCCAGCACCTGAAGGAGACCACCGGCACGGTCGTCACGTGGGAGCGCCTCGACCGGATCCTTGGCTACAAGAAACCCGATGGTGAATCGGCCCGCAAGCAGGTCTATACGATGTGCCGGGAGCTCGAAGATCACTTGGCGATGGTCTTTCACCGCTTCCTGTCAGGCGAGGTCCGTGGCAAGCGCTTGGCGATCTACGTCAACGAGAACAAGGTGGCGTCCTGGGATCCATTTTCACGCAATGAACCCAACATAAAACGACTCGAAGTGAGAACTTTGCGACTCGAGGGGCACAAGGGCAAGGGCGACATCATCATCGAGCCGTTCGTGCTGCCTCACCAGTCACGCTTCTCCTCGCCCGAAGCTTTCAACCGTGCCTCAGGCCCGGAGAAGTGGAACAAGCAGCAGGGCTTCTACATCTACCGCGCCGACCGGATGATTCAAAGCGGTGGATGGAGTGGGCTTCGAGCTCTGGATGAGCACCGCAAGCTCTCGCGCATTGCCATATCGTTCAATCCGAAGCTCGACGAGGAATTCAAGATCAACGTCGCGAAGATGCGGGTTTCCCTGCCCGCGACCATGCGTGAGCTCATTACGAAGGCGATCGCGCCCTCGGTGAGTCTTGCCGAGGAGGAGTATCGCCAGCGCGAGCGCAAGCCCACTGGGCTGCCTCCTTCGCATGCGGTATCACCTGTCTCTCAGGGCGGCGCACGTTCTCCCGACTCGATGCCGGCCGCGGTGGTGGGCGGCGCCTCCGTCAATTCGACGTCGACTGCAGAAGACCTTTGCGCTTCTTCAACGTCGGCTAGCGCAGAGCGTTCGGTGACTCGTCGTGATCTTGAACGTGTGGCCGTGCTGCTGCGCAAGTTGGCATTGCCGGAGGAATCGTCGGCGCTCGAAGGCGTGGTTGCCAGGGCAATGTCTTCGCTTCCGGAGTAAGGACAATGTCTGACCTGTCCCCGCAGCAAGACCAAGCGCTTCGTACGGCGAGAGTTCTGCTGGATCTCGGTCATTCGCGCGATGCAGTACTGAATAACCCCGTCATCCCCGATGATCTGCGAGATTGGGTTGCGGCCCAGATCGGGCAGGAAGCCAATCGAACGTTTGAGCGCGCGCGGGTCATTGCAGGTGGCAGCGAGCTCGAGGATTGGTTGGCAGGCTTGGATCGCAGCGACTGGTACTACTGGAAGACGCTGAGAGCACATCTTCTTGGAGTCAAGAACTGGTCCAGGGATACGGTGGCCTCCCTCGACGATGCTTCCGACCGCGTACTGCGGCAGCTCAAGCCTCCGTCCACTTCCGAGTTCGATGTGCGCGGATTGGTGCTGGGCTATGTGCAATCAGGCAAGACGGCCAACTTCACGGCGGTCATCGCCAAGGCCGCAGATGCCGGCTACCGTCTTGTGGTCGTGTTCTCCGGCATCGACAAGGGTCTTCGTCGTCAGACACAAATCAGGTTGAACCGCGAGCTCACGGGCTATCCCCACGATCCCAAGGGCGCCGTCCGATTTCCACCCGTTGGCAGGCAGTGGCACCAGTTCACTACCGACGATCTGGAAGGCGACTTTCATCCGGGGCGGGCGAACAGCGCGGCTCTGCAAGGTTCGCAGCCTGTGCTCATCGTTGTGAAGAAGAACGGGGCGGTGCTGCGACGCCTGCGAACCTGGTTTCTCTCTGCGTCCGCAGACATCCGCAAGGAGCTTCCAGCACTCTTCATCGATGACGAGTCCGATCAAGCTAGTGTCGACACGCGCGGCACCTACCAGAATGCTGATGACTACGACCCTGAAGACCCTGACTACGAGCCGCCAGCGGCCATCAATGGCTTGATTCGTGAGCTCGTTCAGACCTTCTCGAGGCGCGCGTACGTGGCCTATACGGCAACGCCGTTTGCCAACATTCTCGTCCCGCACGACACGTATGACGGCAAGGCTGGTGAAGACCTCTACCCGAAGGACTTTTTCATCGATCTACCCAAGCCCGCAGGCTACTTCGGGACGGAAGAGTTCTTCGGACGCTTCGATCCTTCCGCCGAGAAGTCGGTACAGGGACTGGATGTGCTGAGGCTGGTTCCTGACGAGCAGGTACTTGCGCTCATGCAGAACAACGAGGTCACGCAGACCTTGGAAGAGGCCTTGAACGCGTTCTTCCTCGGCGGCGCCGCGCGGGCGCTTCGGGGCAAGGCCGATGCGGCGTGCACGATGCTCGTTCACACGAGCCAACGCATCGCCGATCAAGGGCCGACGAAGTTGCTCATCGAGGCTAGATTCAGGGAGATCAGGGACGAATGGCGCTACGACCGCAAGGGTGGCATTCGCCGGCGTCTCAAGGAACTGTGGGACAAGGACTTCGTCAAGACGAGCCAGGGTGTCGATGGTCGCCCGGTACACAAGTTCGAAGAGGTCGAGCCCTTCATCGGGCCGTTCCTTGATGCGGTCTGCGTGCGCGAGATCAACAGTGACAAGGGGGAGGTACTGGACTACGAACTCGAGCCTTCGCTCAAGGCGATCGCCGTCGGGGGCAACAAACTGTCTCGGGGTCTGACACTCGAGGGCCTGCTTGTCAGCTACTTTGCGAGACGCTCTCCCCAGTACGACACGCTCCTTCAGATGTGCCGTTGGTACGGGTATCGCGCCGGCTATGAGGACCTCACGCGCATCTATACGACGGGCGATCTTGCTGGCTGGTTTGCCGATCTTGCGCTGGTGGAATACCGCCTGCGAGAGGACATGCAGATGTACGAGCACATGCCTGGGCTCAGGCCTTACGACGTGGGCATGCGCATCCTTCAACACCCGACGATGCAGGTCACCAGCGCGCTCAAGCGCCGCTTCACGATCTCCACGATGATCAGTCAGTCCTACTCAGGGGCGCTCGAGCAGACATTCAAGTTCCCACTACGGAGCGAGGAGCGACTGGCGCTCCTGTGCGAAAAGAACCGCCATGTTTCGGGCGACTTCTTGAAGCGACTCAAGGGGCCCACGGAGATCACTGACTTCGGACCGCTCTGGGCTGACGTGAGTGCTTCCGAGGTTGTCTTGTTTCTGCGGTCGTTCTACGTGGATCCGGAGGTTGGCGGTCTCTCGCCCGAGTTGATGGCTGCGTGGATTGAGCAGCAGAACATCGATGGCGACTTGGTCAACTGGACAGTCGTGGTCCGTGGCCGCGAGTCGGAAAACAAGAAGTTGGGCCGAGCCAACTGGCTGCCTGACGGGATGAAGTCGGTCTGGAATCTTGGTCGAACGCGGATTGCCGGCTCGAATTCCTTGGGCGTCATCACGACACCCGGTGACGAGGAATTTGGTCTGACTGACGAGGAACTTCAGGTTGCACAGAGCAAGCTCAAGACCGGTGAGGTGAAGGATCGGAACACTGCGGCCAGGCGCACACGGCGCTCAAGCTGCGCGTTGCTGCTTCTGTATCCGATCAGTCGGTACTCGGGTCATGATGGCTCGCCGCCGGGTCGATCGCGCGAGCCGATATACGCTGACCCGGATGGCCCGTCGGCACGGGACCTCATCGGGATGGCTGTCTCCTTTCCGGCCACAAAGATGGTCAGGCCAGCCGAGGCCTATCTTGAAGGTACATCGCGCTGGCGGCCCGTGCTGTGAGCACCGCGGGAGTCGGCGGTGCAGGCATGGCCCTTCCATGGGCGCTTGTTGAGGCAGAACCGCCAAGCGGCGAGCGATTGACGGTGCGTACGGCGCTTCCCGGGCGCCACGGAGACGTCTTGATCGGCGTCGATGCGGCGAGGCGGCGCTATCTGCTTGTACTGGTCCCCGCTGGCGAGCCCAGCGATTTGTCGGAGCGGAGCAGCAAAGGAATCGCAGTGCAGACCGTCGAGATGACCGTGAGTGACGGATGCACCGACCGCTTCGTCGAGATCGCCTGCCTTGAGCCGCAGGGCCAGACTGCTCTGGATACCATCGCGATTGAGCTCGTGGGTGCGCTGGAGGCAGGTGCAAGCATCGGTCGCGTGCGCCTGGTTCAAAGCGTCTTGGCCAAATGGCGGCACTTTTGGTCTGGGTTTGGCCAAGGTGTGCTCTCGAAGGAGCAGCAACTTGGCCTGTTTGGGGAGCTATGGTTCTTGAGCCGCTGGCTGAGTCCAAGCGTCGGCTTTCCCAGGGCCGTCCAGATGTGGCGGGGTCCGACACGTGCGCGAAATGACTTTGAAACGCGGGGCTTGGGCATCGAGGTGAAGACCACCAGTCGGATCGATGGCTCGCACGTCATTCACGGGCTCGATCAACTGCTTGAGCCAGGCGGCGGCGCGCTCCTCCTCTACAGCCTGTCAGTGCGCGATGAGGCCAGCGGTACCGAGTCGCTCCCACGTGTCGTGGACGAGATTCGAGCGCGGTTGGCCGATGACTATGCAACGCTCTCGCAGTTCGACGCGACTGTCTACGCCGGTGGCTTCGACGACAGACTTGCAAGCGAGTATTCGAAGCTGGAATTGCGCATTCGCGAAGAAGGACTTTACCGCGTAGGCGACGGATTTCCGCGCTTGGTGCCGCAGTCGATCACTGGCGGAGTGCCCGGTGGCGTGAGTGCAATAGCCTACGAACTCCGGCTCGACACAGCTGGCTCCTGGATGTTGGCAAGGACTCCCGCCGCAGCGACGACTTTGCTGGCCGATTTTGCAAGGTCGCCGTAGCCATGCGGGTTCTTTCCAACCACAACTCCTTCGACGGCGTCCGAATCCCCCGGCATGTGCGTGCGCGTAGCGATGTCTCGTCATTGCGCGCCGGATGGAACGGAGAGGTCGCGCATGGGGCGATGTCGAGCTGGTTGTCGAATCATCCGGAACGCCTTCGCAGTGCGCCGGGAGCGGCCGAGAGCCGGGTGGCATGACGCAGTCGACCGGAATCGCGGACACACAGGCCTTCGAGCCCAGCGCGGAACAGCGGGTTGTCATAGAGGCTGCGCCGGACGCGTGGCTGTTGGTCGTTGCGGGACCAGGCACGGGAAAGACCCAGGTAGCGGCAATGCGACTAACGCATCTGATTGGCTCCGGTCTTCAACCAGCGCAGATACTGGTCCTCAGCTTTTCGCGAAGCGCTGTCGCGACTCTCACTCGTCGGATCGCGGCTCTACAGTTGACGAGAGGTGAAGTCGTCGAGGAGTTGCGTCACCTCGCTATCCGTACATTCGACTCCTGGGCCTTCCGGATCCTCAGACAGAGTGGCGCCGCTGTGCCCGATCTGCTCGGGCGCCAGCACGACGAGAACATCGTGGCGGCAACATCAGCAATCGCCGGCGACGGTGCCATCACGGAGCGCTTGTCCGGCATACGACATGTAATCGTCGACGAGTTCCAGGATCTGCCGGGCGTTCGTGCCGGTTTGGTCATCGAACTTCTGTCGAAACTCAACTCCAGCGATCGCCGCGTGGGTTTCACCGTGCTCGGAGATCCGGTTCAGTCCATCTACCGATGGGCCGCACGCGCCAAGGGGCAACCGGCGCCGGCCGACCCGTGGCAGGAACTGAAGACTCGCATGGGTTCAGCGCTTCGCGAGGTTTCGCTTACCCGCAACCACAGGTCCACCGAGAAGCTCGCGACCATGGCGGCAAGCCTGCGCAAGATCCTCCGAAGTGAAGAAATCACCGCAGAGAAGAAGCTGGCGGCGATGCAGCGCTTCTTAGAACATCTGCCAGCGTCGTCGGCCGAGACGATGCTCGGGCCCGATTGGCTGGCCAAGCTCCCCGAGGGCTCGGTTGCCATCCTCACCCGCAGCAACGGCGAAGCGGTGCGGGTAACCAAGATGCTACTCGGAGACATTGTTGACGGTCCGGCGGTGCCAGTGCGGCTGCGGACGGCCGGGGCGACAGCCATCACCCCAGCCTGGATCGCCGCGCTATTCGCGAGATTCAAGCCGTTGACCGTTGCGCGTTCGACGTTCGACATCGTCTATGCCAAGGCAGAGGAGCAACTCGATGTCGCGGCGCGCGCTTCGCTGAATATGCCGCCGCGCGAGGTGGCTTGGTCAAGACTGGCTCGTGCAAGCGGTGCGCCAGATGGTACGACGGCGATTGACATGGAGGCACTGCGAGAACGCTTGGCCTGGCCGGATTCGTTCCCCGACGACCAGGTCTCCGAGGATGCGGCCGTCTATGTGACGACCATCCACCAAGCCAAGGGCATGGAGTTTGACAATGTCGCTCTGCTCGACCCTCGGCCGCGCGATAAGGACGAAGCCCCGGAGGACCCGCTTGAGGTGGCCCACGTTGGTTTCGTCGCTGTCACCAGGGCAGGCACTGCACTCGGAAGGATTCCATCGGAGTGCATCTACAAGGCGCCCTACGAGAAAGTGCTGCCCAGTGGGAGAAGTCGCTTCCTCTCTTGGGGAAAAATGACGAACTTCCAGTTCGGCCTGAGTGGTGACATCGATCCTGTGAGCTTCGTCGACGGCGAGTTCCATGGCGCCAACCGAGTCTCGGAACTTCAGAAAGAACTTTCCGCCAAAGCTGCTTTTCTCCGCGGTCACAAGGTCATCCTCAAGCGACTTGAAACCTCGGGTGAAGGGTCACGAGCGCGCGATGTCCGATACGAGATATGCCTGCAGGATGGCAATGAAGAGGGGCAGCGTCTCGCGCGCACGACCCAACAGGTGACGACCGACCTGCTGGATCTTCTATGGGACAAAGGACTCTCCCTGCCGAACAAGATCTTCAATCTGCGGATTGGAGAAGTCGTATCGCTGGCCGCGCGCGGCGACGTGGATCCAACCGTCCCGGAACCCTGGCATTCGAGCCGGCTGTGGCTCGGGATCACTCTCTTCGGCACCGGCGACTTCAAGACCTGGAAACGCAATGGCAAATGATTCGTCACGACAGGAACAAGTCAGGTCGGACCTGGCGGGGGCCGCCAGTGCGTTGCTCATGGGGCCGCTCAGTCCGGATGAGGTAATCGAGTCTGCGCCGGTCGATACCTACCTCACTGGCATCCTCTGGCCGCGCGGAGCGCCCTTTGACGGGATCGATGACGACACGGGCCTTGACTCCGGAAGCGATCCAGCGTCGGGCGTCGAGACGGCCGTCCCGGGCTATCGGGCAATCCGACCATGTTCGATCGGGATCACTTTCGCCGTCGGAAAGGAGGCGACCGTCATCGTCAGCCTGGGCGAGACCTCGCGATACTTGCCCGTAGAAGTCGAGGGTACGGAGGCCGGAAGTGGGCCGCGCGCAGGGCACGGGAAGCAAGCGCCCACGAGGTCAAGTCCGAAGCCTGGGCCAGCGAGGAGAGCATGGGCTCGCCAGCGGCTGGGATATTCAGTGCGACTGGGTCCCAAGACAGACTCGGACACCGCCAAGATCAGCGAGTTCATCGACACTCAGGGCGCCTTGATCGTCGATGGGCGACTTGCGCTTCACGTCCGCAGGCGCGCGGGGCCCGATCAGCATGTTTTCACCGTGACGCTGATCAACGAGGAATCGGACGACGAGGAGTCCGGACCCAGGGATGCTCGGTGCCTGTTCCAGGCCGGGCTCGTCATCGAGGCTGTTGTTGGCGACACGCCCGCCATACAGCCGAGAAAGTCTCCCCCGATCACCAGCAGCGACGAAGACTCGCTCACGAACGCGCTGCTGTACCGGGACGTCCGGGAGTTTGCCGTCGGGCATGGCATCGCAGCGACTTGGTCGCAAGCCGCAACGGATGTCGCGCGCGAAATCCGGACGGCCTGGTTGCCCGAGACACGTGTCCTTGGCACGAGTCCCGAAGGCCACGAACTGTTGACGACGTTCCGGCAGTCGCACCCGGATACGTTGAAAGCCGAATTCCTCGGCCGCGAGTCCGATCGTGCTGCCGTAACGGCTGCACTCGACGCGTTCGCTGAGCGTTACGCGCTGTGGATCGAGCAGTTCCTGCGCGCGCGAGTCGGCCAGTTCCACGGTGATCTGGGGAAGGCAGCAGAGCACAACCTCGATCGGTGCGTCGCTACCTTGAAGCGCATCCGCGCAGGCGTGGAAATGCTTCGCAAGGATTCCGCCGTATGGTCCGCTTTTGCCTTGGCCAACACGGCGATGGACCGGCAGTCGCGGTTTCGGGCAAAGGAGCATCCGAAGCCATTGCTGTGGCGACCGTTCCAGCTGGCATTCATGCTGCTCGTCATACCCGGACTCGCTGATCCTGCGCTTGATGATCGCAAGTGCATGGACCTGCTGTGGTTCCCCACCGGTGGCGGGAAGACGGAAGCGTATCTCGCCCTGACCGCGTTCCAGATTTTCCACAGGCGCCTCACCGACGAGCATCGCCGAGAACACGGTGGTGTCGATGTGCTTATGCGCTATACGTTGCGGCTTCTGACAGTGCAGCAGTTCCAGCGCGCGGCATCGTTGATCGCGGCTTGCGATGCCATGCGCGAGGTCGACGTGCGCCTTGGGGAGACGCACATCACGCTTGGGCTCTACGTGGGCAGCGACGCAACACCCAACAAGATGGAGGACGCGCGGAAGGCTCTGGACGAGGAGCATGCAGACCAGAAGCCCAAGTCAACACCGCGCCAACTGCTCCGCTGTCCCGTGTGCGGATCAGAACTGCGCGGAACGGCCTATCAGGCAGATCCTCTGCAGCCTCGCATTGATATCGTCTGCAGCGATGCGGATTGCGAAACCGGTGGCCGTCCGTTGCCCGTGCTGACCGTCGATGCGACCATCTACGAGAACCCGCCATCGTTGCTGATCGGTACGATCGACAAGTTCGCGCAGATGCCCAAGCGGACCGACATCCGGCGCATCTTCGGTCTTGACGGTGGACTGCCGCCCGGCCTGATCATCCAGGACGAACTCCACCTGATATCAGGCCCGCTGGGGTCGATGGCCGGCCTCTACGAGACGATCGTCGATCTCGTCTGCACACGTGGTGGCGTCCGCCCCAAGGTGATCGGATCGACGGCAACCATCGGGCACGCCGCAACCCAGGTGCGCGCGCTGTTCGACAGAAGCGTGCTTCAGTTCCCGCCGCCAGGGTTCGATGCATCCGACTCCTTCTTCGCGGTGCGCGATGCCGACGGTCCCGACAGGCTTTACATCGGAATCCCGACGGCCGGCCGTAGCCCGAAGTTCGCCCTGCAGGCGGTGATCGCCGCACTTCTGCAGTCTGCATCGACGCTGGTTGCGACAGGCAAAGCCGACGACGAGTCAATTGATGCCTACTGGACCTGTGTCGCCTATTTCAACAGTTTGCGAGAGCTGGGCGGTGCATACGTCCTGATGCAGGACGACGTTCCGCGGCAGATGGAATTCCTTGCCGGACGCCTCGGTTCGCCCAGGCGCATTCTCGAACTCGAACCCGAGGAACTGAGCAGCCGCAAGTCCTCGCGCGAGTTGCCGGGCTTGCTTCATGCGCTCTCCACGACGCTGGCGCAGCACAAGTCCAACGTGTTCGAGTTCGACGCGCCGAAGGACGCAGTGTTGGCGTCAAACATGATCTCGGTCGGCGTTGACGTTCCCAGGCTCGGCCTGATGGTCGTCAACGGGCAGCCCAAGTCGACTGCGGAGTACATCCAGGCAAGCAGCCGTGTCGGCCGGGGCATACCCGGCCTGGTGATCACGCTGTACAACTTCGGCCGGCCGCGAGACCTCTCGCACTTCGAGCACTTCCGCAGCTATCACAGTGCGCTCTATCGCAGTGTCGAGGCGACTAGCGTCACACCGTGGGCGCCGCGTGCGAGGGACAAGGCACTTCACGCCGTGGTCGCTTCGGTGGTGCGGCACTTGGTGCCCGGCCTCGACGGGGACGAGGATGCAGCGCGCTTCGACCCGAAGAACCCGGAGGTCAAGGCGCTCATCGCTTCGATACTGGCACGGGTGTCCGCGGCATCGGACGGCATGGAAGCTGCCGATACGAAGGCCGATCTCGATGCCATCGTTGACCAGTGGGCACGGCGCAGCCAGGATGCCCGATCCTCGTCGGGACGTCTGCGCTATTGGGAGAAGAAGGCGCCATTCGGCCGTACGGCGCCGCACCTGATGTGCTCGGCGGAAGAGGGCGCTGGGACCGGTGGTCTGGCATGGCCTACGCCGAACACGATGCGCGAAGTCGAGCCGTCGACTGCGTTCGTCCTGAAGGTGATTTCACGGAAAGCCGGGAGCGCGTAGTGGCCACCGCCAAGAAGACATTTCGTCCGGGTTCGCCGGCAAAGGCGGGGACCGCAGCCATCGCTGGCGTGGAGCCCCTCGGCAAGGTGCGGCGTTCGCAGCTGATCGCAACATACGGCATCGGCGCGATCATCGATCTGGAGAAGGGCTCCTTCATGCCCATGGGGCTTGAGGACTGGGAAGGGGCCACTCGGCTTCCATCCTTGACGATCGGTGAGGCGCGCCTTCAGGCCCAGCTCGGAGTCAGCCACTTCAGATTGCCTCCTGTGACTGAGGATCTTGGGCCTTCCGGTCGTGTCGACCCAGCCCACTCGGCACCGGCGATACGCTTTCCCACGTGGCACGAATGTCCCCACCCGAACTGCCACCGCATCGGCAGGGAGGGTGATCCGTTTCAGCTGTCTCCAGACGGCAGTCAGCTCGAATGCACCGGGCACCCAGGACGAGCCGTCCTCACAACCCCTGTTCGATTTGTGCTGGCCTGCCGCAAGGGCCACATGGACGAGTTTCCCTGGGCTTGGTGGGCGCATCGCAGGCGCAGCGGGGGAATCTGCGACCGGCCGGCGCTGGAGCTGAAGTCGCGCGGCAAATCCGCAGCACTGGCCGATCTCTATGTGCGATGCCGAACCTGTGAGTCCTCGGAATCGATGGGTGACGCGTTCCGACCGGATAGCCTGAAGGGCATGAAGTGCCACGGTGTTCGACCGTGGCTCCACGACAAGGAGCCTTGTGACCTGCAACCCCGGGTCATACAGCGCGGAGCATCGAACGCGCACTTCCCTGTCGTCGCTTCGGCACTCTCGATTCCTCCCGTCTCTGAGGCCACGTTCCAGATCGTCGAGGGAAACTGGATGACGCTCGGCGCGCTCCCTGCTGAAGCGGTCGCACCTGTCCTGACCAACCTTGCGAACGCATACGGTCTACCGCTTGATGCCCTCATGGCGGCGTACCGAGAGAAGCAGAAGATCGAGGGAACGCAGGGCGAATTCACCGACGCGGGTTCACGGGCCGAGGAGTACGCGGCACTGTCGAACGACCGCGATGACCCGATCGTCGGCGGCGTGGTACCGCAGTTCTGCAACGACGTGTCCGAACCGCCTGCTGCGATCGCTCCCTGGTTCGATCTCGTCGGCGCGGTCTCGCGCTTGCGAGAGGTGAGGGCGCTTGCCGGCTTCAGCCGCATCGAGCCCTACCCGGTCAGCGGCGAGCGGATCGCGAAGGCGATCCAGGATGGGCTAGTTTCGCCTCTGTCAAAGGCACCGCGGAACTGGTTGCCGGCGGCAGAGATTCGCGGCGAGGGCCTCTTTCTCAGGTTCCGGAACGAGGCAATCGACGCGTGGGTGGCAGCAAATCCGGCCATTGCAAACCGCGTCCAGGTGTTGGAGACCCGCTCCAATGCCGTCGCTCACGAGCGCGGATACCTTCGCGACTACCGCATCACGGCGAGGCTGTTGCTCGTTCATTCCTTCGCCCATGCGCTGATCCGGACGATCTCGATCGACTGCGGTTACTCGTCATCCGCACTTCGCGAACGCCTCTACGTCAGCGAGGCCGACGAACTGCGGCCGGCTATGAACGGCGTATTGATCTACACGGGGTCGCCCGATTCAGAGGGCAGCCTGGGTGGACTGGTGCGCTTGGCCGAACCTGGGCAGCTGGAGCGAATCGTCCTGCAGACCATCCGCAATTCTGCTTGGTGTGGCAGCGACCCTGTGTGTCTGGAAACCGACCCGGCTCAGTCTGGCGATCGCATCAGCGGCGCTGCCTGCCACTGCTGCCTGCTCGTACCCGAGACTGCGTGCGAGAAGTTCAATCGTGAGCTGGACCGCACGATGCTCGTGGGCTCGCCCGAGTCTTCCGAGGTCGGAGACTGGCAGGGCTACTTCGGCAACCCGGCGGACTGACCCTATGGCCATACTCATCCCGGACCAGCCCAAGGACTGCAAGTACGGCGAGCGGATCGTCTACGAAAAGATGGGCCGCGACCTCGACGCCGACTGGGTCGTGATGCACTCGCTCGGACTGCACGGCCACGAGACGAAGATCTGGGGTGAAGCCGACATCGTCGTGCTCTCGACCAAGGGCTTCTTCTCGCTTGAGGTGAAAGGGGGCAAGGTCTCCTGCCTCAAGGGCGTGTGGACCTTCGGCGAGCCGGGCGGGCTCTCGTACCAGAAGCGTGAAGACCCCTGGACGCAAGCCAAGGGCACCATGTTCGCTGTCCGGCAGAAGCTGATCGAGGTCGATGCCGCATTCGACAACGTGCTGGATGGATTCGGCGTCGTGATGCCCATGGAGACGTTCACGACAACCGGTGCCGAGATCGAGCCGGCAGTCCTCCTGGACAGGCGTGAGTTCCGTAGGGACCTCAGCTATTACATCGGCCAGCTCCAGCGTCACTGGGTCACCACCTACCAGGCCAAGCACGGCCGCACGCCTAGGCTGCCCACGCGAGCAGACATCCAGCGCGCCCGGCAGATCCTCCGGCCCGATGTCGACTCCGCCTTCAGCATGGGCAGCTTCCTGACGGGTGTCGAGTCGAGACTGGTGCAGCTCTCGCGAGACCAGATTCGTGCGTCGCGCCGCATGTCTGCCAACCCGCGCACCATCGTGAGGGGCAAGGCCGGCACCGGCAAGACGGTGATTGCCGTCGAGCGGGCCCGACAGCTTGCTGCGGAAGGGTGCAGGGTCCTCTTTCTCTGCTTCAACCAGCTGCTGGCCGAACACCTTCGTACAGGCATGTCCGCCGACCCGCTCGGCAGCAAGATCGATGTGCGGCACGTGCACGCGCTGTACCGCGAAGTGATCGCCAAGGCCGGCATGCTCGATCGGCTCGACGCTGCGCCGAACACGCAGGAACTGTTCGCTGAAGTGTTCCCCCGAACTTTCGTCGAGGCCGCCCTGGAGTGCGGCCTTCCATCATGGGACGTGCTCGTCATCGACGAGGCCCAAGACCTGCTCACGCCGGACAACATCGACGCGTTCGACCTGATGCTCGGAGACGCGGGGATCAACCGGGGGCGCTGGCACATCTTTTTCGACCGTTACCAGAACATCTACGGTGTCGACGTTCAGGACCGTGTGGAGAAGCGTCTCGCCGAAGCGCAGCCGGCCTTCGACGACCTGTTCGAGAACTGCCGCAACACGCGCCAGGTGGCCGTACAGGCGTCGATCATCTCCGGCATCGATCTCGCGATCGAAGGTGCACCCGAAGGGCCGGAGTGCGACAACGTCTACTGCCGAGACCGGAAAGCGCTGCAGTCCATGCTCGATGCCACCGTGGCCAGGCTACTGAAACAGGATGTCCGCCCGCAGGACATCGCAGTTCTTTCCACGCGGACGCGTGAGAACTCACTTGCGGCGGGCGTCAACCATCTGGCCGGGGTGGCACTCGTCGATGCAGCCACCGCGAAGGAAGGCGACATGATCTTCTCGACCATGCATGCCTTCAAGGGCCTGGAACGGCTCGTCGTGCTGGCCGTCGACGTTGACGGCATCGGTGAACCGGAGCGGTCGATGCTCCACTACGCCGGCCTGTCCCGAGCGCGCGGCCTGCTGCACGTACTGCTGCCGGATGGATCACGCGCGTCGTATTTAAAGCAGGCCGGGGACTTCGCCACGAGGATGCCCGCTCGCATGCCCAACATGGAAACGTCCTGACGGCACCGCTCCATGGAAGAAGGTCGATTCTTCGAACGGCCGATCCTCAACTCGCCCTACGAATACCCGGGGCGACACCGGGAGCTGGGCGCCGTCGGGCCAGCCTGCGGCCTGCACACCCCCGGATCTCGGGGGTTCGACATTGCGCGCTCACCAGGTGGCTCACCTGGTGAGCTTGATGACGGAGATGATGGACGCATGAAAGTCGACCACGACGCATGAGCAACGATTTCCGTGCAGGGTTGCGCGTGCGCTTGAAGTCGAACCCGGCTCGGGCGGGCGTGCTGTCGGGCGAAAAAACGGGCAGCGCGGCTTCGCCTCGTTGGCAGGTGATCTTCGGCGACCGGACGGACTTCGTTCCCGGTCTCGCACTGGAACCGGTGCCTGAAGAAGGATCCAACCCCTTCATTGACATGCGCCAGTTGCGGTTCGGTAAGCCGCGGGATCTGTGTTCGGCGCTCACGCACGCCCGACTCGGTGGGAAGCTGGCCGATCTCATCTACAGCCTCTACACGACCAACACCGACTTCTACGCCTATCAGTTCAAGCCCGTGTTGTCGTTCCTGGACTCGCCTTCGCGTGGCATCCTGATCGCCGACGAGGTGGGCCTGGGCAAGACGATCGAGGCCGGGCTGATCTGGACCGAGCTGCGCAGCCGTGAGGACGCGCGCAAGTTGCTCGTGCTCTGCCCAGCGATGTTGCAGGACAAGTGGAAGCAGGAGCTGGCTGACCGCTTCGGCGTGGACGCGCGCAAGTGCAGCGCACTTGATGCCGTCGAAGTGCTTGAGCAAGCGGCGGGTAACTCCCGGGCTTCCTTTGCGATCATCGCCAGCATGCAGGGTATGCGAGGGCTGTCTGATGCCCCGGACGATGACGACGATGAACAGTCACTGGCTGCGCGCCTGCGGCGAGTGGCCGACGACAGTGCAGGTGACGAGGCGCCGCTCGATCTGGTGATCATCGACGAGGCGCACTACATGCGTAATCCTGAGACCCAGACCGCGCGGCTCGGGCAGATGTTGCGGCGCATGACGAACAATCTCGTTCTACTGTCGGCGACGCCGGTGCACCTGCGAAACTCGGACCTCTTCCACCTGCTGAACCTCGTGGACAGCGATTCGTTCCCACACGAGTGGTCGTTCGACCACGCGTTGCAGGAGAACGCGCCGCTGATCGAGCTGCGTGACCTGCTGCTTCGGGGCAAGCCGGACATCGAGGCTATCGAAGCAGCCCTCGAAAGTGTTCGTGGATCGGAAGTGGCTGGCCGCAGTGAAGCGCTCCAGTTCCTGTTGGCATCCCCGCCCGACGCGGAAGCGCTTTCATCCGTGAGCCATCGTCTGTCGCTCGCCGAGCAGATCGACCGGATCAACCCCATCACCAAGGTCGTCACCCGGACACGCAAGCGAGATGTCCACGAGCGCCGCGTCGTGCGACAGCCCGTCGCGCTGCGTGCAGAAATGTCACCCGTCGAGGCCGAGTTCTATGGCCAGGTGACTGCGGCCGTGCGGAAGTACTGTCGGGACCTCGACATGGCCGAGGGGTTCCTGTTGACGATTCCCCAGCGACAGATGTGCAGTTCGATGGCTGCCTCGTGCCGGTCATGGGCGCGGCGCAGCAGGGACCTTGAGGACGAGATCGACCAGATTCTGTGGGATGCGTTCGGCTCGGACGCGGCCATCGATGGCAAGAACGGAAAGCGCCCGAATTCCGACAGCCTGATCGCCCAGCTCTCGCGCATCGCGCGGGACGTGGGTGACTTCGATGCGTTGCGCCGGCACGATTCGAAGTTCGAGAAGCTTCGCGACCATCTGCTCGAATACTGGAAGCGCAACAGCGGCGCCAAGGTCGTGCTGTTCGCCTACTTCCGTGACACGCTGACGTATCTTGCCGAGCGCTTTGCCGAGATCGGTGTCGATTCCGTCGTCCTGATGGGAGGCATGGACAAGCCCGCTGCGCTGGCGCGGTTCAAGGACGCGGATGGCCCACGCCTGCTGCTCGCATCCGAGGTCGCGAGCGAGGGCATCGACCTGCAGTTTTCTTCGCTGTTGGTCAATTACGACCTGCCCTGGAACCCCATGAGGATTGAACAGCGCATCGGTCGCATCGACCGAATCGGTCAGAAGGCCGAACGAATCGTCATCCTCAACATCTTCCTGGGCGGCTCGCTCGATGAGCGCGTCTATGTCAGGCTCTTCGAGCGCCTGCGGATATTCGAACGTGCGCTCGGCAGCATCGAGGGAATTCTCGGCGAGATGGTCCGCGAGATGAGTTTCGATCTGCTTCGCCACGACCTCACCGACGAGCAGGAAGTCGAGGTGATCGAGCAGACCTGCGTCGCTGTCGAGCAGCGGTCGAGGATCGAGGAGAACTTGGAGCAGGAGGCGGGCCGCTTGGTGGCGCACGGCGACTACCTGCAGCAACGGATCGCGGCGGCCAGACAACTGAATCGGTACGTGACATCGGACGATCTCCAGTCCTATGTCAGCGACTTCATCGACGAGCACTGCCAGGGGGCGCAGCTTGTCCGTGTCCGTGACGGCGAGCCGGCCCTGTGGGAAATCGACCTCGGGCCGGCGGTGCGTGCGGGTTTCGCCGATTTTCTGGAGAAGGAGCGCCTTCAGGGCAGGACGAGGCTCGCGACTGCAGCGAGCGGGCGGCAGCCCTGCGTGTTCGAGAACGTTCTGAAGAAGACCCGGACCGACGCCGAGTCGATCTCCCAGTACCACCCGCTCATCGCCTACGTGCGCCGCCGACTCGAAGCCGACGAGCGGCATCGGCATGCAGTCATTTCGGCGCTACGCATTGCTTCAACGGCCGTTGGCGGCATTGCGGGCGGAGCGCATGTGTTCGCGGTCCATCGATGGAGTGTTAGCGGCGAACAGGACTCCGAACGGCTTGCCTTCGAGGTCAGAAGGCTGGATGGGCAGCAGGAGCTTTCCTCCGACGATGCCGAACGCCTGGTGACGGTGGCCGCCATGCAGGGGCAGCCCTGGCCGGCGGCACGGGGACAGATGAACGGCAGCGCAGTCGGCGACGGGTTCGAGTCCGTCATGGATGTGCTGGATCGCAGGTACCAGGAATTCACCGAGAGTGCAGGGCGCGAGAACCGCGACAGGGTGAGCTTCCAGCTCGACCAGGTCGACAGGCAGGAGGCCCGCGAGATCCAGCGATTGCAGGAACTGATCGGGCGGCTGCGCGTGCAGAACAAGTTGCGGACGATCAAGGCCAACGAGGGGCGGGTCGCGAAGGTCCGGGAACGAGCTGTCGAGCGGCGTGCGCGCCTGCAGAACCGCAGGGAGTTGAGGCACGAGGCGATGCTCGTGTGTGCGGGGGTGGTGCTGGTCGATTGAGTAGGGCAGGGAGACAAGAAGATGAAGTTCGGAAGTCAGTTGAAGGATGCGCTGAAGGCCCTCGGCATTGGCGCACCGAAGAAGCCTGAGCTGTCAGAGTCGGCTTCCGGCGGAGCGCGGCCGGGCCCGCTGGGCCCGACCGAGAACCCCGGGCGCCGGCCGACCGGGCGGTCCCAGCCCGAAACCCGGCGCGAACTCCCGCAGGTACGGCGTGCCTCACCCGCCCCGACCGACCACAGGCCGATGCCGGGCGGTACGCTACCGGCGACTCCGCCACCCGCAGCGCGCAAGACTCCGGCGGCAGTGCGGCCCGCGCCCGTTGCAGCTCCTCCGCGACCGGTTACCCGCCTGACCCGGATCGAAGCGTTTCGACCCCACCCGCTGTTCCAGGATGATCCCGGTGATGACGCAGGCCTGCCAGCGCTGGCCAATCGCGGCATCGAACGCCAGTTGACCGCCGACCCGGACAACGAAACTGACCTGATCATCGGGCTCGACTTCGGCACCTCGGCAACCAAGGTGGTCATCCGCGACCCCCTTGCGGCGACAGGCGTGTTCCCCGCGCGGCTCAACGGCGGGCGTCCCGGCATCGACGGCCATCTGCTTCCGTCCCGGATCTTCCGTACCGGCGATGCCTATTCGCTGACGCAAGGAACGCACCGCATCACGGATCTCAAGCTTCGGCTGCTCGCCTGCAGGGCAAAAAGCCCTGTGACTGAGTTCAATGACTGCTGCGCGTTCCTGGCCTTCGTCATTCGCCGCGCGCGGGGCTGGCTGCTGTCAGAGCACAAGGACATCTACGACAACCATGCCCTGAACTGGCGGCTGAATCTCGGCCTTGCTGCACGGTCCTATGAGAACAGCGACGCCGTGACGCTGTTTCATCGTCTCGCGTGGGCAGCGGCGAACCTGGCTGCCGACCCCGAGGCGGAGTCGATCACGGTGCAGAAGGCAGACCAGTACCGTCTTGAGTCGCTTGCCGTTTCCGCAGGGAAAGGCTCCGAAGAGGTCGAGTTCGGCTGGGCGGACGTGGACGCCGTGCCCGAGGTGAGCGCTCAGTTGCAGGGATTCATGTCGTCAGCTCGCTGGGATTGGCGCTCGCGACCGGTGATGATGCTGGTCGACGTGGGCGCGGGCACGGTGGACTCGGCTCTGTTCCACGTAAAGGTGCCGCAGGACGGCCAGGGCGTGCTGACGTTCTATTCGAGCCGCGTCGATTCAAACGGCGCGATGAACCTCCACCGTGCGCGGGTTGACTGGCTGCAGGCGCTGATGCCCTCCGGCAACGAGCACGCTACAGCAGGCGAGCACTTGGCCGCCATCGCGAAGCCGACTGACCGGCTGCGACCGATCCCGGAATCGGTGCATGACTACCTGCCCGGCTACGAGGTCGAGGTCGTCGGCAGGAGCATTGACGAGGAGTTCGGAACGCAGCGATACAGGGCCCAGGTTGCGGGCAGCATCAACGACGCAAAGGTCGGCAAGGGCATTCCCGCGTCGCAGCTGGAACGCGTACCCCTGCTGCTGTGCGGCGGCGGGTCGCGGATGCAGTTCTATGGTGGCATCGGCGCAGCCATCAACGACACGTCCGGCTGGCATGTCAGCGTCGAGGTCATGCGTTTGCCGGTGCCGCAGGATCTTGTCGACACCGGCTGGCACGCCGATGATTTCGATCGCCTGTCCGTTGCGTATGGGCTGAGTCTGGCCGGCAACGGCGAGACGACGCTCGGCCGGATCGTCCGCGCCATCGACGTGCCTGAAGTGCAACCCTACTGTCCGCCGAAGCGAGAAGACAACTACGTTTCCAAAGACCAGATGTGATCGCGCGTCGAGCGACCGGACAAACCGTGAATTGACCCATGGCTGACATCGTGGACCGGATCACCCGCTCGCGCATGATGGCCGGGATCGGGCCCTCCAATACCGCGCCCGAGATTGCCGTGAGGCGCTACCTGCACGCCTGCGGTTTGCGATTTCGCCTGCACGACAAGCGCCTTCCTGGTCGCCCCGACATCGTCCTCGCAGCTCCCCACATCGCTGTTTTCGTGCATGGGTGCTTCTGGCACCGACATCCCGGGTGCCGGTTCGCTACGACGCCTGCGACGAACAGCGAGTTCTGGGCGAACAAGTTCGAGGCAAATATTTCCCGAGACGCGGTTAAGGCGACTCAACTCAAAGACCTCGGCTGGACGCCACTCGTGATCTGGGAATGAGAGGCTCGTGACGTGGACGTGCTTGACCGGTTTTACTGGCGAGTTCGAGCGGCATGTCGTCCTTGCTAGCTCGGCTTGCGGGAAGGCCTTCATGAAGGCGGGCCGACTTCAGTCATGGGTGACGGAGACGCTGGCTTGATCGTTTGGGCTTGTGGGGGCGCCAGGACCAATGTGGTGGTCCCAGCCTCATGTATTCCGCCTCGTTGTGGCTAGAACCATAACCGCTCCTCGTCGGCAATCTCAGGCAACTCTTGCGGTCCCGAACTCGCTGACCAAGGCACGGATTCGAGACGCAACTTGCGCAGGAATCGGCTGGTCCTCTCGCGCTTCGCCAAGAATTGCTTGAGCGCTTCGAGCCGCTTTCAGCACAAAGTCTGTGCCTTCCTCGGCGGTTAGGTCCCATTGCGGATCCAGCGGATCTGCATCCCTGGGGCGAAGCAGTCGAGACGCGCCGAACCACTCCTCAACGCCGGCTTGACGCCTCGTGAATGAGCTGACTTCCCAGGAGTACCCAACCAGTACAACTTTGCTATCCCACTCGACCACGACGTAGAGCGGCACATGGCGAGGCCAGTTGGCGATGTAGACCAATGCCTTGGGTCGAAGAGCGTCGTCAGCGAACTCCAAGTCGACTGGATAGAAAGTCATGTGGTTCTCAGCCATCAGGCCATGAGTTACCAGCTGACCTTTCGGTCGGGGGAGAATCGGTTCCGGGGTGAGTCCTGTGGTCGATTCAGGCTTGGTGTTTCGAGCCAGCATCGACCAGTTCTGATAACCGAGCCGTTCAGCGAGCCTGTTCAGCGACGCCACGCGCGTGATGTTTTCTGCGCGTGCGATCTTCTTGGCATCGTTCTTGAGATGTCGCAGATAGCTGGGAGTGATTTCATTCAACATTTCGAATCTCCTTTCGATCAGGCAAAAGCACTGCGCCCACACAACGCTCCAGCTTGATCGCGGAATGTCGAAACGGTTGAAGAATTCGACGTCCGGGTCATTGACACTGTGCTCCGAGAGCTTTGCCGATGTGGGCGGGCTGGCCGCAGTGCAGCGACCAAGTTGTGACCATACATGCGGCCGAATTTGAAATCAAGACGTTTGTTGCGTCTTCTTTGAAAAGAGACACGTCCGCCATTCACGCCATCCGGTTCGGATGGGAGAGAGGTTGTGGCGTTTTAACAGTGATTGATAAGTCATGTTTTCAATCAAATGGCTGTGGGGGCAAGGTTTCGCGCATGCAGGCCATCTGAATCGGATGGGGACGATGCATTGAGGGCAAGGAGCGCAGAGCGTCCGTCGATGCACGATTGAGCGCCGGTTTTCGGCTTAGACAGCCGAGGTCGACGAGCAAGATGTCTTCATGAAATCAGTGACGAACATTTCGCAGCTCGCGCTGGACTTCGACGACGAAGCCGCGGCTCCGGCGGCACCGATCACGCCCGATCTGACCAAGTCGTCGACATCCGTCCGCGTGCGTTTTGCTGGCCGCCTGAACGAAGTCTCCGGCGCGGTGATGCCGAACTCAATTTCGCCCCCCTGTACTTCCCGGGAGATGGTGGCGAGTTCGATCGACGCGGCCGGCGCAGACCTTCAAGCCGTCGAGACATGGATCGCCGCCAGGTGCGAAGATGCCGAACGAGACAGTACGGGTCGGCCGCCGAACTCGGCGAACGTCTACCGACGGGAAGCCCGCCGCTTCGTACTGTGGCTGAAGGTCGAGCGCGGCGTGTCGCTCGCCGAAGCCAGGCTGCCTGACTGCCTGGCCTATCGCGCCTTCCTGGCCGACCCGCTGCCGCGAGAAAAGTGGTGCGCGCCGCGCGGCACCCGGATGGGCTCGCCGCTTTGGCGTCCCTTCGAGGGGCCGTTGTGTGCGCGCGCGCGCCGGCAGGCGATTACGGTTCTTTCCTGCCTGTACAGGTTTCTTCAGGATCAGCTGTATCTGGCCGGCAACCCCTGGACGGGCGTGGCCAAGCCGCGCAACAGCGAGCCTCGAGTGGATCCGGGTCGCAGTCTCAGTCGTGAACAGTGGTCCGCGGTCGAGCAGGAACTTCAGGCAGGGCCGCAGCACCTTCGCGCACGTCAACTGGCCTGGGCCACCCGCTTCTTGTATGCGACCGGCCTTCGGCTGTCCGAGGTCGCCGCAGCAAGCTGTGGCGACCTGCGATGGTTGGCCTTCGACGCACCGAGTCCAGCCGACCCCGACGGCATCGATTCAGGATCAGCGGCCGGGAGCTGGATCATCAAAGTTCTGGGGAAGGGCCTCAAACTCCGTGACGTGCCTGTCGATGCATGCCTTGTTGATGAGCTGGGCGAATTGCTGTCGGCCCAGGGTGGTGTCAACGACCCGCGCAATCACGCGGATCGGCCGCTGCTCCTTCGCATCCCATCAAGAGATGGCGTGTCGAATCGAGGGCCGCAGTGCCGCATGTCGACACAGAGCCTCTATCGCCAGCTGAAGCAACTTTTTGCGCGCGCTGCGCAGCGCATGCTTCAGTCGGGCAGGCACCACGACGCCGCGCCGCTGTTGCGCGCCTCGACGCACTGGTTGCGCCACACCTGCGGAACGCACTCGATCGACGCCGGCGTGCCGCTGGATGTCGTCTCGCAGTCGATGGGCCACGCCAATCTGCAGATCACCTCCATCTATATAGCTGGCGGAGATCTGCGACGCCGTGCTCGCGAATCCTGCAAGCTTGCCTTGTCAGCGGTGCGACGCTGAGGAAGGTGCGCTGCAGCTCGGACCGATCCGAGCCTGACGGTGCTGTCGTCGTAGCGGCGCTTCACCAGCGTCGCGGTAAGCTCACCGATCGCGTCGCACCTCGCGGCTCACTCGTCGTCGAGAATCGGATCCGGCGACGTCGCACTTTGTTGAGCCGCCGGACCGCGCGGCCGGCCCTGAATCCTCGGGCCGGTGTAGGCCGCGGTGATGTTCAGCCGCGCATGGCCCAGATCCTGAGTGACCTGGCGCCGGGCCTTCTCATCGAGGGCGCGATCGACGATCGCCTTGCCACCACGAACTGCCGACGGGTTGCCGCTGATCTCTTCATACCGGTCGTTGGCATATTGGTGACGAAGTCCGTGGGGCGTCACCCCGAGGTTTTGCTTGGTGATGCCAAGCTTGTCGGCGATGTAGTAAATGCGGCGGATGGCCTGCTCCACCTTCTTGTGGGGCGGGCACATGCTGCCCCTCTTGCTCCGCTGCGCCAACAGCTTGGCGGCGTCCAACACCTTGCGCTGTTCCGGCGTCCTGATAGGAACAATGCGGGCGCGGCCGCCTTTGGTTCCAGCTTCAACAATCAGCGAGTCGCCGTGATCGGCGAGCTCCGGATTGATCATCACGGCTTCCTGAATGCGAAGGCCGAATGCTCCCATCAGATTCAACTGGTTGCCGACCCACACATCCAGGGCGGTGGCTTCCGAAATCTTCTCGGACGAGAGCACTGCGTGTCCCGACCAGCTCTTGTCCACTTGCGCCACGTAGGTGCGCTTGACTGCTTCGTCCGCGATGCCGTAGTAACTCATGTCCTGGATCAGGCCTCGTTTACCGAGCCCGGTGGCCAGCCACTTGAGGATGGACACACGAGTCTGGATCGTGCTCGCAGCCAGTTTCTCCGCAGTCCATGAGTCAGTCACCACCTTGATGTGCCGCTGGTCGATTTTCAGCAGGTTCTGGATCTTGAGGTCACTGTCACGGATCGTGTTCAGGGCTTGGTGGCAGACGTACGCCCGCGCCTTCAGCGTTGCCCTGCTGATTTTCCTGTCGCGATACAGATGTGAATCCCCGAATTCGTCGATCAGGACCTGCAATTGTTGCTTCGGTTTGAGTTCCTTGAAGAGTTGGCGGTATCGATTGCTCTTGTGCCAAGCTCCAGTTTCTTGAATCGTCCTTATCTTGAACATCGCTTTTCCTTGAATGTGATGTCTGACGTTTCGTGCAGACGTGTCTTCGCCCGGCAAAACGCCGTAGTGTTCAAACTGTCATTCCTGCATCAGGGAAAAGCGGGGTTCTTTAGTTTTCTGCGAGACACGAAAACCCAGATTTCTCTTGGGAAGTTCAGTGGGGATGCGCAATAGCGCGCAGCCCTTCGGTGGCCCCTTGCGAAGCAAACCTCATCTTTGAAAGCACCGCCCTGAGTGGCTGCCTGCTAACAGCAGCCCGGCACAAAGTGCCCAACCTTCGGACGGCATCACGGGGATGAACAAGCCAAAGGCCTGCACCATCCTCGATTCACGCGACCGACTGACCGAACAGGTCATCCAGCAAGCGCAAAGGCAGCTGGAGTTGTTCAAGAAGCAAGGGCGAACAGGTGGTGCTTGGGCGTGGACATTCAGTCTCCCCCTGTAGGGGCGGCGCTGTTCTGCACAAAGGCGTAGCAGCGGCGTGCAGGATGACTGGACGACCAGGGTTCCAGCGCACTCAATGGCGCTGAAGTTTGAGCCGCGCACTGTGGCGTGGCTGAGGTGACATCCGCCGAAGCAGATGTGAATTGGTTGACCTACTCACCCGGGTCGCCGGGACTCCGAAGAGAGCCGGTTTTGGGGCGCTGCGAGAGCGCACGAGGACTTTCGTCCTAACGTGCGACCAGCGTATCAGCATTGGATCTCGTTCGTCAACAGTCGTAGTTTTTCTCCTTGATGCGTACTCTCCGAAATCGCGTCAGTGTCCCCGTCGTTGTTGAGAGAAAAGTCGCCTCTCTATACGTGGTGCCATTTCTCCGCACTTCACGGGTGCGCGTTTCATATGCAATTGGCACATCTTCGGCGTCATGCGCGGCGCTGTGGTGTCCCCGAATGGAGGATTCAGCGGGTCGCTGACCTGGAGAGTCTTGGTCCACCGGCCAACTGGTCGGGAAGAGGCTGCGTATTGCCGCTCCTGCTTGGCTCGAAGCTGAGTTAGACGTGCTCCACGTCTAGCTAGACGGCAAGGCCCGGCGAGCTCCGCCGATGCCTCGGTTCGCAGCTGAGTTAGACGCGCTCCACGTCTAGCTAGACGTGAAGGCCCGGCGAGCACCGCCGATGCCTCGGTTTGGCGCTGAGTTAGACGTGCTCCACGTCTAGCTAGACGTGAAGGCCCGGCGAGCTCCGCCGATGCCTCGGTTCGCAGCTGAGTTAGACGCGCTCCACGTCTAGCTAGACGTGAAGGCCCGGCGAGTGCCGCCGAAGCCTCGGACCGCAGCCGACTTGGTCGTGCTCCACGTCTAGCCAGACGTGAAGAGCGGGCGCGGTGTCGCACGCATCGCCAGAAGCGCTCAGGCAATTCCGCCACTGATGTCGGAATCTGGCCTCATTCTTGTCGGCTGCACCACTCGGCGCTTTGCCCGCATCGTCGATTTGCCATCTTTCCAGTCGCGGTGTTCACCGCTTCGACTGACCTGGAGAAATGGCTCATGAGGATCATCACACTGTCCGATCACTCGGCGGACCAAGAGAAGATGGAGCGCGAGCGCCGAGAGGGTATCCATCGCGAAGCGCTGGCCGCGTGGCAGGCCATCGTCGATGCGCGAGTGCGAAAACTTCGAGAGCACCAGAAGGCCATTGCCGCCGCGGTGCACCAGGTCCAGATCTGGACCGCGATCGCCAACATCCTCCAGTGGATCTCGCTCTTTCTGACTTCAGATCCCAGACAGCCGACGTTGGCAGGTCCATCGGACCAGGAAGCCAGATGGGCGGGTGGGCAGGTTGGAGAGCAGAAGGTTCGCGCGTGCCTGGGGCGCCTGCTTGGCGACGAGTGGGTGGCCATCGCCGGCTATTTCAATCGAGGCGGCGAGATGGATCTGCTGGTGCTGGGGCCTTGGGCAGTCGTGGCCATCGAGGTCAAGAGTTTGAACGGCGTTGTCCACTGTCGTGGCAATCAGTGGACCCGCGACAAATTTGATCGGTATGGAAATCTTGTCGAGCGAGGCCTGCCGGTTCGGGATTTGAAGGGCAGGGCGCCGAACCAGCAGATCAATCAGTCGGCGAACGCGCTTGAATCGTTCCTCGCCTCGCGGGGCCACGCTGTGAAAGTGAGACGTGCGGTCGTGCTCGCCCACGACTCCTCGCGGCTGGGTGACGTCAGCGACCCGGGCGTCGACTTTGTCGGGGCGCTCACGAGCATTGACTTTGCATCACGCTTGGGGGCTCTCCTTGTGGGCGGCGCTGACCATCCTGGTGCGGGCTTCGATGTCGATGCCCTGGTCAACTTGGTTCAGCGCGACCATGCGTATCACCAGCGTCGCAGGGCAGCAAGGGACGAAAGGATCCCGGACGTCGTGGCTGCGGTGCGGCCAGCGCAGGCTGAAGTCCCGAGCGCGAACGGGCCTTCGCCCACCCTGGTTGCGCCGACGAAGGCGGCCGAGCGTCACGAGCTTTCGCCGTTCGTTCTTCGGCAGATTCAGACGCTGCGGCGGGACGTGAAGGAACTGTACGCGTCGCATGGTTCCGATCGCGAATGTGATCGGCGGGTGCGCCAGGCAGTTTCTGGCTATCTTCAAAGCGGGGCGCGCTGGACTGTGCTGTCGGCAACCAGCGGCGGGCTGGAGCCAGGGCCCGAGAGAGATCTGCTCGGAAGCGTGATTGCGGAGTGCCGCCAGATTGTCGAGCTTGAAGACCGGACACTTCACGCGGTCGTGGTTCCGATGGCTGTGCGACTGCGCAGCGAAATGCACGCCGGCAAGGGTGTCTCCGACGGTGCTCGGGAGATGCTCAGTTTGCCGTCAGCCGTGATGCCACGCGCCATCGGCGCGCTCAGCGTCGCTTTCGGCACCCGCCTGTATGCCGGCAAGGACTTGCTCTACGCGGAGGCCACGAACCTGCGTGATCTGATGCTTCAAATTGAAGCGGGCAGCGAACATCCTGAGGCCGGCATCAAGGGGGCCTGGGTCCGTGCGGCCGTCGCGCCCGAGTGGCAGTTGGTCTACGTCCTCGGCGTAGCGGTTCTGGCGCCCGGAGAACAACTGCGGATCGATACCGACGAGGCCCAACGTACGTTGATGAACCTGCGCCGCCACTTTGCCGGCGTTTTCACCGACATCAAGAGCGTGGCGTTGACAGCTGGCATCGAAGGGGAGGCTGTTTGCGAGGGTTTCTGGACTCTGGAAGTCGGTGTCCGGAACGGCGAGGATTTGCGCCGCAGACACCAGCTCGAGCGTGTGCTGTTGGCGGTGGACAAGGGCGACACATCCGTGGAGTTTTCATACGCCCGTTCGTCACGAGAGCAATGTGTTCGGCTGTTGGTCTGCAGCATGGCGGGTGCGGTTGAGTTCCGATGGGAGCTTCTTGCGGGGGAGTCGCGGACGGCCTTTCGCACCGCTCTTGATCGGGCGGTGGCGATTCATCTTCCGATGACTCCCGCTACGAGCCGGCGAGAGCTCGATCTATACGACTATGAAAGGGTGGCCCGAGAGAAGGGACTCAGCTGGATCGGCAACAAGTAGGGCGCCGTCAAGCCGGGATCACTGCGCGGGCTGCTGGCGATAGCTCTGATGAAGTCTCGTCGAACCAGGCAACTCCGCGAACGCCGCTCCGTCAACCTTGATGGGGCCAAACCTGGTGTGGATCAGCGCTCCGGCCCGTAGCCCGGTAGCGCACTGGAGATCCGGCGCAAGGCGCAGCTACTGCGCGTCAGCTCACCCGCGTCCAGGATCGAGCGATGCATACTGACTGGTCACATGAGGATTTCGCGATGTCCAAACGTGTGGGAAGCAAACCGGCGGCCAGGGCGAGCGATTCCCAGGTCGTCGTCAGGACCATGCCGCTGAATTTCCTGACCATGTACCGTACCGATCCGATGGAACGTATCCGCATCGTCAAGCTTGGCATACCCGCCAAGGCGGTACAGGCGATGGCCGAGCACATGGCCGTGCCCAAAAGACAGTTGGTGGCCACGCTGGGGTTGACGCGGGCCACCGTTGATCGCAAAGCGCGCGAGAACAAGCCCTTGTCCTGCGACGAAAGTGCGCGCGTGCTCGGCATGGCGCGGCTGGTGGGTCAAGTGCAGGAAATGGTGGCCGAGTCCGGTGACCCCGCCGGCTTCGATGCGGCCTTGTGGTTGGCGCGGTGGCTGCAAAGGCCGCTGCCGGCTTTTGGCGGCCAACGGCCCGCTGAATTCATGGACACCGCCGATGGCCAATTCCTCGTGTCGACCATGGTGGCACGTATGCAGACGGGTGCCTACGCGTGAGCGTAGTGGGCGCGGCACCGCGATGCCGCGGTCATCAAGCCGACCAGGCTTCTGTTCTGGCTGTACGACGGTCGGGTTCGTCGAGCTTGATGTCAGAGCTTCTGGAGCGACAGCGGGAAGACATGCTCGAAGGTGTCCTTGGAATCCCGGCCAAGGAAGTCGACCAGGTCGAACGCTTCCTTGGAAACGAACGGCGTCTTGTCGCACAGTTCGACACGACCTGCTTCGATGGCTTCGCGCCACACCGCCGCCGCATTGCCCTCATCCTCGCTCGGCCCCTCGCCCTCGGGGAACCCGCGATCGTCCCAGTACTCAAGCTTGAACTGGGCGCGCGCAGCAGTCCAGGCGTCAATGCCTGCAGCATGAAGCACCTGCGCGAACGCCGTGAGGGCGCGTTCGCAATCGGCATAACGGATCTTCGCGAGAAGTTCCGAATGAAGCGCCTGCAGAAGCTGCCGTTGAGTCGCCATCGCACGCTCGCTGTACGCCTGCCGATAGGCCACCCACGCGGCTTTCGACGCGTTGGGTCCGGGTTGATTCAGTCCGTAGTCATCGGGCATGGATGCTCTCCTGTTGCGAAGCCTCGACCTTCAATTCACAAAGTCCATGGTGGGTCCCATCAACGCACGCGTCCCGCTGGCGTGGAGCCGACGGGCGACTCTCATGCCGCCATTCGGTACTCGTAATACGGCCGCTCGCGATCGTCCAGAATCGCATAGAGCGCTGCGAGGTTCTTCGGGTTCGGGTCGAGCCAGGCATCGATGTTCTCCGGCCGGATCGGGACGATGCAGCGGTCATGGCCAGCCGCGGCGACTTCGTCGGGTGGTTCATCCGTGATGGCTGCAAACGACAACAGGTCCGGCTCGTGGGGCCCGGTCCACTTCGACCACAGACATGCAACCAGCATGTCCTGGGTCGGCCTGGGCCTGAACTCCAAGACGAGGTTCTGCACGGCTTCGCCATCGGCGAGTTCGCGGCCTTCGGCCTTGTGCAGGTTCACGTTTTCATAGAACGCGTTCACCACCATGATGCCGTGTGTGTGGCCGAACTGACCCTTCCAGAAACCTTCGAGGTTGTCGCGCCGCGCGTTGTACGTGCCGGGGTACTTCACGTCGTAGAACGCAGGCTTGCCGGCCGGGCGGCACTGGTATCGCATCGGCTTGATGACCCGCTGGCCGTCCTCCCACACCATCACCGGCGCGTAGGTCCCGGGAAAGATGCGGCTGTCGCTGTCCCTGGCTTCTGTGCGGCGCAGGTCGGCTAGCCTGCGCATCGTCGCGTCGATCTTTTCGCCGGCAATGCGCTGGCTCTCGGTGGCCGCCTTCGTCGTCTTGGTTTGAAGCGCGCGTTCGGCATCAACCAGGCGCTTGCGCTGCTTGAAGAGTTCCTGCTCGAACTTCGTGGCCTGCTCGGCCTTGAACTGATCGATTAGGCCCTTGATCTCCCGGTCCGCGTCGGTCTGGGGATCGGAGAACGCATCCTCCATGGCCTTCGGAATCTTCAGCTTGCCTTCCTCCTTGCGGCGCCAGAAGGTGTCGTAGAAGTCCCGGATGCTCATCACCGCACCGAAGATCTGCACGTACTTTTTGTAGTCAGCCTTGACCTGTGCGCTGTAGCACATCGATTCGCTCCTG
>Ga0075023_100000004_pt1 | contig 50696 bp, 50 predicted proteins | sample Str014_FD_71388 | JGI IMG/M metagenome (GOLD analysis project Ga0075023, IMG submission 71388) | Freshwater sediment microbial communities in response to fracking from Pennsylvania, USA - Straight Creek_MetaG_SC_2014 | ecosystem: Environmental > Aquatic > Freshwater > Creek > Sediment | place... | reverse complement strand
CATCAAGCATTGCCACATTGGCCTGATCGATCAACTCCTGCGCCCTGAAATCATTCTTGCTGGAATCCGAAAGGCCAATACTCGCCGTCAAAACGACATGCTGAAAACCATGCTTGATGGGTTCGGCAAGGATTTCTTCCAAATCATTCAAGGTTTTTAAAAAGTCACCGCGCTCAATCGTTTCAAAACACTGTATCGCAAACTGCCCGCCAGTTATGCGTGCGACGGTTTCATCCCCCTCGACAAAGTCGGACAGCCGCTCCGCCGTAATCTTGAGAATCCGGTCACCCGTTTCCTGCCCCAAGCCCTCATTTAGGATTTTGAACCGATCCAAATCGATGATGACAACACGAAAAGGCAGCGCATTGTTTTTGGAAAGTGACCGTTCCAACCGGTCCAGAAACAGCGCCTTATTTGGCAAACTTGTAACAGCGTCTTGCAACGCGTCACTTGCCGTTCGCGCCTCGGCCTTTTTGAAATTGCTGATATCAGTCAGTGTCCCAAGACAGCGCTCAACACTATTGCCCGGCCCCGGAACGGCAGCGGCCTGTAGATCAAACCACCGATAAGCCCCGGAACCATCGCGCAGGCGGAGCTCCATCTGCAATCGCTCCCCCGGCTTGAACCGTGTCCGCTCAGCGAGTTTCTGATACGGTTCAAAATCAGCCGGATGCAACAAATCATGAAAACGCGTGCGAACCCCTTCGCCCCATTCGCTGGCACTATAATCCAATGCTTTGAGCAGCTCATTGCCAACATGAAGTTGCCCAGTGGCAGGCTGCCAATCCCACATGGCATGACGGCCAGAAGAAAGCGCCAAACTGCGCAAATTCGCATCCGTTATAAAAGGCCGCGAGGCAACGCCATGTTCAAAGATGTGGCGCATCACCGCCAAGGCCAGACAGATGAGAACAGCTGCCAATGCTGCGCCAAGTTCAAATGAAAGCGTCGCCGCAGAGCTCAAATTCTCGGCGACAATCCCTGCCCCAACAACCCAGCACAAAATGGCACTCCAGAACAGAAGCTCACGATCAACGGCGTTTTGGCCGTTCCGCCGTGTCCAGAGCGTTGCGGAAAACCCTGTGATCGCGAGGGCCGCAAACCCCAGACGCGCAATAGTGCCAGCGCGCTGCGGCTCCACAAAGCCATAGACGATATTAGCCATCGCCAAAGCAGCAGCCCCAGCGAGTGCCGCAGCTAGAACCGAACGCGTCGGCACCAAATGCAAAAAAGCGAGGATACAAATGGCAAGTGTGGCTGCCATCAGGCTCAAACTCGCAGCTTGCGCAAAAGATGCTGCGCCAATGCTCGTCAAAACAGTGCCCGAGAGAAAGCCGATGTCACATTCGATAAACAATAAACAGGCCAGCGCAAAAAGCCACGCGGCAAGCGCGGCCCGATTAGGCCGAAACCCATAGGCCGCCAGAATGCCAATGATGATGAGAACCACAAAGCCTTCGACCAAGCCTTTGAAATAGGCCGCACCACTTTTGGCGGCTTGAAAACTGCCCGGCTGCCAAAGCTTCGCATTGATCTCCGGCGACACACTTTCCACAGCAAGATTGACCGTCTCTTTGGCCGGCACATGAAACTGGGCCAGCCGAACGCCATCAAAATTCACCAAACGAATCTGTGTTCCATCCTTGGTCAAAACAGCATTGAGCGCGCCAGAACCCGCAGGTTTCACGATGAACAACCCCGAGTTTTCAAACCTCTGGGGTTCGATCGCCAAGACAAAGGTCAAATCACGATCCGTACTGTTTTGGAACGAGAACAAGGACCAGTAGTAACCAGGCCCCGGACCGACAGCCTTGAGAACAGCCGGTGCCGTTTCGCCCGGCCCCTGAACTGATATTTCGGGCCGCTGCGCCACAATCGGGTTACGCGCTGTCGCAAGATCAAGCGCATCGCTCTTGTCATCGACAACCAATGCACCTGGTGCGGCTTGGGCATGGGACAAAGCAGCAAAAGTAACAATCACGAAAAGCGAAAGCGCCAGTAGTTCTAGTATCGCGCTTTTGATGCTTCGAATCATATCCGCAATTTAGATCACCCCGCAGGGTGGTGAAACGAAGAAAGTCAGCCCATCAACCGCCTTCAATCGACCACGCGCCCAAACAGCACGTGATCCTCCCATTGCCCGGCAATTTTCACATAGGCCTTGGCAAATCCCTCTTGCTCAAACCCGCGTTTGAGCAGCAACCTGCGGGAGGCCTCATTGCGCGGCAGACAGGCAGCCTCCAACCGATGCAGACCAAAAACCGGCTTGGCCGCCGCCAGAACGGTTTTGATTGCATCGGACATTGATCCTTGCCGCACGAAAGGTGCCCCCATCCAATACCCCAACGTAGCCGCCTGCGAAACGCCACGCCGGATATGACTGAGACTCAAGCCGCCAATCAATTTTCCAGACCGCTGGTCAATCAAAAAATATGTATAAGCATCATCATCACGAACCCGCTGCTGGTAAACCTTCACCCGCATCCGAAATGCCATACGCGAGAACTCATCCGCTGACCAACTCGGCTCCCAAGGCTCAAGAAAGTCACGGCTCAGATGACGCAGATGGGCCCATTCCTCAAAATCAGCAACTTCTGGAGCCCGCAAATAAATTTTTTCGCCCTGCAGCACGTGGTGGGCCGAAGGCTTGCGAAACCACGACAGCGAAGTCACCGCTTGGGCCGCACAAATCGTGCTGCCAAAGCGGCATGGCTTTCCAAGGCTGAAAGCTGGCCAACAGCACTCATCGACGGAACGGCGGTGCCAAAAATATCGGCCGCCAAAGCGCGCACTTGATCGATCGTCACAGCTTCAATTTTGGCGATCAGGGACTTGATCTCTGGCACTTCACCAAAGGCCAGAAACTGCCGCGAAATCTGATCAGCGCGCGATGAAGCGCTTTCAAGATTCATAACGATGGACGTTTTGAGTTGCGCTTTGGCCCGTTCAATCTCTTTGGTGCTGATCTCATCCATCATCGACAACATCACCACGGCCGTCACTTCAATCAGATCAGGCGTGTGGTCGGGCGACGTTGCGGCATAAACCCCAAGCTGGCCCGTGTCCTCATAGGTCGTACCAAAGGCAAATACGCTGTAGCACAGCCCGCGTTTTTCGCGCACTTCCTGGAACAGCCGCGAAGACATGCCACCGCCCAAAATACTGGCCAAAACCTGCAACTGATAAACCCGCGGGTCGCGGTAGTTTGGCGCAGGGAAGGACAAAACAAGATGCGTCTGGTCTAAAGGCTTTTGCTCCGTCATCGCCTCGGCACCAAAATGTGGCGGCTGGCGCTGGGGCAGATGGCCGCGTTCAATATGGCCAAAATGCTTTTCAGCAGCAGCGGCAAATTCGGCATGGTCCACATTGCCGACCGCACACACGACCATGCGCGAAGCCCAATAGTTACGCGACCGCCACGATAGCATCTGCTCGCGCGTCAAGGTCTTCACTAGGTCTTCCGTGCCCAATATGGAACGACCAAGAGGATGCGCGCCATAAGACGCCGTCTGGGCCAATTCAAACACCAGATCATCCGGCTGGTCCTTGGCCGCAGCGATCTCTTGCAAGATCACATCGCGCTCACGCTCCATCTCATCATCATCAAGCGTGGATGACGTGAAAATATCTGAAAGAATATCCATAGCCAATGGCCAATCATTCTTCAGCGTGCGTGCATAATAGGTCGTGGTTTCCATGCCCGTGGCGGCGTTGATCTCACCACCGGCACTTTCAATCTCCTCCGCAATGGCCTGTGCATTGCGCCGCACTGTACCTTTGAAAGCCATGTGTTCAAGAAAATGCGCAATACCATTTTCATGCGCCATCTCATCGCGCGCACCTGCCTTCACCCATATGCCTTGGGCCACGGATTCAAGATGCGGCATCATCTGCGTGATCACGGTAAGCCCATTGCCAAGGCGGGTAATTTCAACTGACATACTGTTTCCTGTCAGCGACTGTCTTTGGCGAGGATAAATTCTTTCACCGCAGCGGCGCTGTTGGGAAGTATTGTGAAACTTTCTGAGGCGGACAGCAAGTGCGACAAGCGCTGAGGTAACCGCGGTGTAATCCCCGTTGCATGTTGCACTGCATCAGGAAATTTAGCAGGATGAGCAGTGGCCAGAGTCACCATCGGGGATTTTCCCTTGATCAGCCCTGCCACGTGCAATCCGACGGCTGTATGCGTATCAACTAACTCGCCTGTGGTCTTCAAGATCATGGCCATCGTCGCCGCCGTTTCCGCCTCTGACGTTGCGCCGGATGAAAACTCAGCACGAATTGATTTCAGCGCTGGCGATTTCAAAGTGAACGCGCCCGATTGGGTCAAGCTGCCCATCGCGGCGCGAACTGCCGCAGCGTCGCCCTTGTTGGCCAAATAAACCAAACGTTCAAAATTGCTGGAAACCTGAATATCCATGGAAGGGCTGATGGTGGGGTGAACACCTGTGACTTCATAGCGCCCCGTTTTCAGCGTACGATCCAATATATCATTACTATTAGTGGCAATCACCAAACGGTCGATAGGCAAGCCCATGCGCTTGGCCACCAGCCCTGCAAACATATTGCCGAAATTGGCCGAGGGAACGGTAAAGCTGATGGCCCGGTCCGGCGCACCAAGTGCCAAGCCTGCATAAAAATAATAAACAATCTGGGCCATGATGCGGCCCCAGTTGATCGAGTTCACACCCGCAAGCCCCACACCGTCTCGGAATGCGAGGTCATTGAACAGAGCCTTCACAATGGCCTGGCAATCATCAAACGTGCCTTCAACTGCGATATTGTGAACTGATGGACTTTTCACCGTCGTCATCTGTCGGCGCTGCACAGCTGAAACAAGCCCATGCGGATGCAGGATAAACAGGCTGGCGTGGGCACTGTGTTCAAATGCGGCCACCGCCGCACCACCCGTGTCGCCAGACGTGGCCCCCACGATTACGGCGCGGCGCTTGTGCTTGGCGAGTGACCAATCCATCATCCGCGCCAAAAGCTGCATCGCCACATCTTTGAACGCCAATGTCGGACCGTGGAACAGTTCCAGTAAAAAGTGATTAGCACCCAGCTGGTTTAAAGGTGCCACCGCCGCATGATCAAATGTGGCATAGGCCGCTGCAATCATCACCTTCAATTCTGTGGGCGGAATGGAACCTGCAGTGAACCTGGAACACACCGCAAAGGCGACGTCGGCATAAGGCTTGCCCCGCAGCGCTTTGATCTGAACTTTGGTGAATCTGGGAAATGATTCCGGCACATAAAGCCCACCATCACGCGCCAAACCCGAAAGCATGGCTCCCTCAAAAGACAATTTCGGCGCGTGGCCACGGGTGGAGATGTATTTCATGGGCGTTGCCTTAATCCGCCTGCGGAGCAACTTCAAGCCTCAGGCTTTTTCAACACAAAAGCCAACGTCACACCGACCAAGGCCACGGCCAACCCGAACCACGTTACTGCATAGCCAAGGTGGTTGTTGTCGAGCTCAACTTTGGGTTCTGCCGCTTCAAAACCAGACTCGTTGGCCAAGGCCTGCAAGATCACGGGCGGCGCGCCACGAATACCCGCTGCCGCCTGCATCTGGGGCAAATCCCACCAGAACCATTGGTTCTGCGAGGAGCTATTCTCATTGTCGAAAATGCCTCGGCCCTTGTTGTGCAAACGCAGAATCCCGGTCACTTGATTGATGGGCTTGAGCAATTGCTCTCTGCTTTCGGAAGCGCCCAGATCAACCAGCACGCTCACCCCATCATCCGTCTGGAAGGGCGCAATCGCTTCCCAACCCGCGAGGCCGCGAAAAACCGTCTGCTTATAAAGCACATGCGCAACATCAAGCCTGCCCGTGGCTTGCACCTTGAGATACTCTGCGCCAGCTTGTGTGATTGCCGATGCCAGCGGCACAGGCGCTGCGATCATGCGCGCTTCCAGCGTGGCAATGAGCGCCTGTTTCTGCGCCAGCCGCTGAACCTGCCAAGTGCCAAGCCCACATAACACCGCGATGCCCAGTCCGCTGGCCACCAGCACAGGCCACAGGCGACGGACCCCACTCACTTCAGCTCGCCCTCATGCGCATTGGTTTTCCATTGCTGCGCCAAAAGCAAGCCTTTCACGGGACGCAGCAATAACATCGGTAGCAAAACCAGAAACACCGAACCGACAAGAACATGCACCCAGATCGGCGGACTATAACCAATCTCAATGCCCAGAATCCCGCCCACGCCAAAGATGCAGGCAAACAGCGTCACAAACCAAGCCGCCCCGTCGCCCGCATCTGCGAATGAAAATGACAGCCCGCAATTGGCGCAAGACTTAGCAACCGTCAGATAACCACTGAACAACTTTCCCCGCCCACAGCGCGGACACTTGCCGCGCATCCCCGTCTGAAACGGCGAGAAGTCCTGATAGTAGTTTTCGTTCATTACTCGAGTGGGATCATGCCGCCGTGGTTGCCCCAGACATAGATGCACACGAACAGGAACAGCCAGACAACGTCCACGAAATGCCAATACCACGCGGCAGCTTCGAAGCCGAAATGTTGCTGCGGTGTAAAATCACCCTTCAAAGCGCGAAGCCAGCAGATGAACAGGAAAATCGTGCCGACGACAACATGGAAGCCATGGAACCCCGTGGCCATGAAGAAAGTGGAGCCATAGATATTGCCGCCATTGGCCGAACTAAAAGCAAACAGCGCATGAGCATATTCATAGGCCTGAACCGAAGTGAACAACAAGCCAAGGATGATGGTGAGGCCCAAGCCCCAAACCAAGCCCTTGCGATCATTGCCAAGTAAAGCATGATGCGCCCAAGTGACGGTGGTGCCCGACGTCAGCAGGATCATCGTATTGAGCAGCGGCAGGTGGAACGGATCAAACACCGTCAAGCCCTTTGGCGGCCACAACCCGCCAGTGGCCAACACGCGCGAAGCCAGTTTTGCTTCATTGGCAAAGAGCGACGCATCAAAGAAAGCCCAGAACCACGCGACAAAGAACATCACTTCCGAAGCAATGAACAGCAACATGCCATAGCGCAGATGAAGTGACACAACGGGCGTATGATCGCCGGCATGGGCTTCATGGATCACATCACGCCACCACATGAACATGGTGTAGAGCACCATCAGAAAGCCGAGAATGAGAACAAATGACGGCGCACCGTGCATCCATGTCACGGCACCCACAGCGGTGATGAATGCGGCCACGGCGCCCGTGAAAGGCCACCAGCTCGGGTTCACCAGATGATAGTCATGATTCTTGGCATGTGAATCGGCCATGTGTCGCTCCTGATTAATTCACGTTGGCCTGCGCTTGCGCCAGCTGGGGCGAATCCGCAGGATAGAATGTATATGATAAAGTGATCTCTTCCATGCCTTTGCCATCGGCGTCTTTCAGGATGGCGGGGTCCACAAAAAACACCACGGGAAATTCAACCGTCTCACCGGGCTTCAACGTCTGCTTGGTGAAACAGAAACATTGGATCTTGTCGAAGAACGCGCCTGCGATGGGCGGTGAAACGTTGTAAACAGCGCTGCCTGTGCTCACCTTGTCGCCAAGATTTTCGGCCACGAACAGCGCTATGTTTTGCTCACCAATTTTCACGCGCATCGTGATTTGCTTGGGCTGAAAGCGCCAGCCCAAGCCTGATGAAATATTGGCGTCAAATCGCACGGAAATGAACTTGTCAGTTGCATTGTCCGGCGCTTTCGCAGCGCGCTGTGTCGTTCCGCCAAAACCGGTGGACTGGCAGAAAATCTTATAGAGCGGAACAGAAGCATAAGCCAAACCGACCATCGCAAAAAATCCAGCAGCGGCAGACAAAGCGACGCGGCGATTTTTATGAGTGTCGTTTTGCACGCCCATGATCAGGCCTGCACTTTATAGATTGTGGTCACAAAAAACAGGATCACCAGACCCACTAAAATCACGGCCATCACCAAAGCCCGTGTTTTACGGCGCTTCATATCTTCCGGTGAAAAAGCAACAACGGGCTTATTGTCGGCCATCAGATCACCGCATGAAAGGCGGCAAGGCCAATCACTTTCTCAATCAAAATCAAACCAAATAAAGCAAAGAGCCAGAGGATTGAAAATCCAAACAAGCGCTTTGCCGCTGTGTCTTTCACATCATTCTCACCCAAGCGGAAAAGATCAAAGGCCTGCTTGACCAACGCAAACGTCAACGCCGCAGCGCCAACAGAATAAAGCCCACCCGCTACACCCGTCAGTGCAGGCAATGCCGCTGCCGGAAGGCACATCAACGCATAAAGCAAAATCTGTTTGCGGGTCTCTGCGCGACCATGAACATTGGGCAACATCGGAATGCCCGCTTTCTCATAATCGCCCGTGCGAAACAGAGCCAGCGCCCAGAAATGCGGCGGCGTCCACATAAAGATCAAAAGAAATAAGGCAACGGAACCAAGATCAATCGTGCCCGTCACAGCAACCCACGCAATCATCGGCGGGAAAGCCCCAGCTGCCCCGCCAATCACAATATTCTGCGGTGTGCGGCGCTTAAGGCCCATCGTATAGACAACAACATAAAAGAAAATTGTGAAGGCCAGAAGTGCGGCCGATTGCCAATTGGCAAACAGCGCCAGCATGATGACCGAAGCAACCGCCAGCGCCATGCCAAAACCCAAAGCCTCACCCGGCAAAATAGCGCCCGATGGCACCGGGCGCTTGGCCGTGCGCTTCATCACGGCGTCAATATCAGCATCATACCACATATTGAGGGCACCCGAAGCGCCCGCACCCAATGCAATGCAAAGGATCGCCACAAAGCCCAGCCATGGTTGAATATGCCCCGGTGCCGCAATGAGGCCGACGATGGCGGTAAACACCACCAGAGACATCACCCGCGGCTTCAACAAATCAAAATAATCCCGCGCCGAACCTTGCCCACCCAAAGGCACAGTCAGTGCGGAATGATATGATTGCTCCAAACTCATTATTTTATGATCGGCAGATCATTGAACTGGTGGAACGGTGGCGGCGATGGCAGCGTCCATTCCAAAGTCGTTGCACCCACACCCCAAGGATTGGCAGGCGCTGGCACTTTCTTGGCATAAGCCGAGAACACGCCATAAAGGAATACAACGACAGCAAGGCCCGAAGCATAAGACCCCAAAGATGAAACATAGTTCCAGCCTGCAAACTGCTCAGGATAGTCAATGTAGCGGCGTGGCATCCCTGCGAGGCCTAAGAAATGCTGTGGCATGAATACAAAGTTCACTGAAACGAAGGTCAACCAGAAATGCACCTTCGCAATCGTTTCATTATACATATAGCCCGTCATCTTTGGGAACCAGTAATACCAACCGGCAAAGATCGCAAACACAGCGCCGAGCGAAAGCACATAGTGGAAATGCGCCACCACATAGTAGGTTGCATGGAGATCACGGTCCACGCCCGCATTGGCCAGAACCACGCCTGTGACACCGCCTACCGTGAACAAGAAAATAAAACCAATGGCCCAGAGCATCGGTGGGCGAAAATCAATCGACCCGCCCCACATCGTGGCAATCCATGAAAATATTTTGATGCCTGTGGGCACGGCAATGATCATCGTCGAAGCCACGAAATAGGCTTGTGTATCAGCCGCAAGACCCACGGTATACATATGATGGGCCCAAACCACGAAGCCAACCACACCAATCGCCACCATGGCATAGGCCATGCCCAAATATCCAAAGATCGGCTTTTTGGAGAAGGTCGAGATGACATGGCTGATAATGCCAAAGCCCGGCAAAATCAGAATGTAAACTTCAGGATGCCCAAAGAACCAGAACAGATGTTGGAACAGCAACGGGTCGCCGCCCTTGGCAGGCACAAAGAACGACGTGCCGAAGTTACGATCGGTCAACAGCATGGTGATCGCACCCGCAAGAACCGGCAGCGCCAACAACAGCAAGAACACAGTCACCAGAACTGACCAGACAAACAGCGGCATCTTATGCAGGGTCATGCCCGGTGCGCGCATATTGAAAATCGTGGTGATGAAATTGATCGCACCCAAAATCGATGATGCGCCGGCAAGATGTAAAGAAAGGATTGCAAAATCCATCGCCGGGCCGGGATGGCCCGCAAGTGAAGACAGCGGCGGATAAATCGTCCAGCCACCACCCACACCATGCATCCCCGGTGGGCCTTCAACAAACATCGATATAATGAGCAGCGCGAAAGATGGCACCAACAGCCAGAAGGAAATATTGTTCATGCGCGGGAACGCCATGTCAGGCGCACCGATCATCAAAGGCACGAACCAATTGCCAAAGCCGCCAATCATCGCCGGCATCACCATGAAGAAAATCATGATCAAACCATGCGCGGTCACAAAAGCATTATACATTTGCTTGCCGTTATCCAATGCGGCATCGCCTGAAACGCCATAGACCATTTGGGCCAGGCCACTGAAATATTGGATGCCCGGATGGGCCAATTCCATGCGCATCAAGATTGACAAGATGCCGCCCACACAGCCAGCGAAAATCGCAAACCACAAATACATCGTGCCGATGTCTTTGTGATTGGTGGACAAAACATAGCGCCGCCAGCCCGTTGGGTCAGCGTGGGCGTGGTCATCAACTGCGTATACGTTCGCCATAATCTTATGCCTCAATGAAATCAGTTAGCTGCAATTTTTGCGTCAGCAGGACGAATGGTTTTCAGGAATTGGTCAAGTTCATCAGGCTTTGGCGATTTCAGCTGAACATCAGCCCAAGCCTTGTATTTATCTTCCGAAACAACCCAAACTTCGATGGGCATGTAAGCGTGTTCCTTGCCGCAGAGCTGCACACATTGGCCATTATAAACACCTTCTTTGGTGGCCTGAAACCAATCTTCATTCAAGCGGCCCGGAATGGCATCCATGTTGACGCCGAATGACGGCAAATACCAAGCATGCATAATGCCGTCAGGATCAGCCGTCACGATGAGTTTTACAACTTTGTTGACAGGCACAACCATCGGCACGTCCGTGGCCAGCAAATAGGTGCGTCCTTCTGCCTTGGCTTTTTCTTCGGGCAACAAATAAGATGTGAAAGACACCTTGGCCGATTTATCCGCATTCACCCCGAGATCAGGATATTCATACGTCCAATTCCATGATGGGTTGCCGATAATTTTAACCGTCAGATCGCCCTTCGGAATATTGCGCTGATAATAAAGCAGCTTCATCGAAGGGATCACGATGACAGCCAGAATGATGACAGGAACAATCGTCCACAACACTTCCAATAAAGCATTATGCGTCGTCGTTGAAGGCACAGGGTTGGCTTTGGAATTAAACCGCAGCATCACATAGACCAACAAGCCAAACACAAAAACCACAATCGCCGTGATCAAAACCAGCAATCCATTGTGGAAGGAATTGATGAAATCACCCACAGGCGTCACTGAGTCTTGCAAACCAAGCTGCCAATTCACCGGGTGGCCGGCATCAGCTATGGCCAAAACGGGAGCGCCTAAAAGCCCAAACAATCCGGCCAAAATCCACGTTTTGAAAGATGTCATCGCTGTAATCCTCGATTGCTTTTGCAGTGAGTCCGCCAAGCAGGGGGTAAACAACATTAAAAGCCTCGCCGCAACCAGACAAGGCGCGGCAAAACGTCATTGCAAAGCTGGCCGAAATTCCGCCTTATTTCCCGATGATGCAAGGTCCATCAGCAATTCAGTGCGCCTGAATTTGCCGTTGTCTTTGCAAATTGAGGCGGCTATGCCCGCGTAAACCACCAATCGGGGAAATCGAATCGTGAAATTCCGTCAGCTTTGCCAAACCATCTCTGCCACGGTGATCATTGCAGGCCTCGCTTCAGGTGCCGCTCTGGCCCAGACCAAAGATCAAACCCCGCCGCCACCCCCCGGCCTTGGTCCGCGCATCAATGCGCCTGCTGGCACACAGGGGGCTGATCCGAACGCGCCTAAAGTCGAAACGATTTCAACCCACAATGGCTGGGTTGTCCAATGCAGTGACGTGCCCGCCCAAAACGGCCAACCCGCTGCCAAATCCTGCGGCATGACGCAGACAGGCAAGACCGACAAGAACGAAGCCATTGGCCTCTCCATCATTGTCAACCGCGTCAAAGGCCCCGATGGCAAGATGCAAACCATGATGCGCGCTTTGGTGCCAGTGGGCGTTTATCTCCCCACAGGCGTTGCCATGGAAATTGACGGAACCGCTTTGGAAGGCCGCATGTCTTTCACCCGCTGCAACCCACGCGCCTGCGAAAGCTTCGGCGAAGCCTCTGATGCCACAATGAAAAAGTTCATGAAGGGCAAGGCCGTCACGTTCTATATTTATGACCGCCCCGGCAATGGCTATCCGATCAAGTTTGGTCTGAATGGCTTTTCGGAAGGTGTGACCGATCTCGATAAGTTCGTCGGCAAATAATCTCACTCTTTAACAGCGGGGCCTTTATGCCTATGTAGGGCGCATGACAAACCTGCATGAAACTGATTTGGCCCCCTTGGGTGGCGAAGCTGCCCTCAAAATTATTGCGCAAACGCTAAAAAATGCCGACGACGGCGAACTCTTTATCGAGCACACCCAATCGGAAAGCCTTGTCTTTGACGATGGCCGCCTGCGCACCGCCACCTTTGACGAAGGCGAGGGTTTTGGTCTTCGTGCCGTAACAGGTGAAACCGCAGCCTATGCCCATTCCTCGATGATCAATGAGCAGGCCTTGAAACGCGCCGCCGAAACCTGTTCATCAATCCTCACGGGCGGCAAGCCAGCACATATTGATGTGTCCCCCGCCGCCCCGGCAAAGAAGCTCTATCCCAGTGCCAATCCTGTTGAAGCGATGGGCTTTGCCAAAAAGATCAATCTCCTCGAAGAAGTAAACGCTTTCACCAGAGCGCTCGATCCCCGCGTGTCCCAGGTCTCCGTTTCCATCGGATCTTCTTGGCAGAAGATCACCATCGCCAGGGCCGACGGCAGCCTCTATCACGATATCCGTCCCCTCACCCGCTTTGGCGTTTCGGTCACCACAGCCGACAACCGCACGTCAGGCCAAGGCAGCCATGGCTTTGGTGGGCGCGCTGATCCGATGTTCTATCTCACCGAAGCCAATTGGAAAGATGCGGCCCGCGAATCCGTGCGCCAAGCTCTCGTCGGCTTAGATGCAGAAGCTGCCCCTGCTGGCGAAATGGATGTTTTGCTCGGTCCCGGCTGGCCCGGCATATTATTGCATGAAGCCATTGGTCATGGCCTTGAAGGAGACTTCAACCGCAAGGGCACCAGTGCTTTTGCAGGATTAATGGGAACCCGCATCGCGTCCGAAGATGTGACCGTCGTCGATGATGGTACAATCCAAGACCGTCGGGGTTCAATCTCGATTGATGATGAAGGCACCTCGCCCAATTGCACCACCTTGATTGAAAACGGTATCCTCGTTGGCTTTATGCAAGACAGGCTCAACGCCCGCCTGATGGGTATAAAGCCAACCGGCAATGGCCGCCGCCAATCTTATGCGCACATCCCGCTGCCGCGTATGACCAATACTTATATGTTGAACGGCAACAAGCACCCCGATGAAATCCGCGCCTCAATCAAAAAAGGCCTCTATGCAAAATCCTTCGGCGGCGGCCAGGTTGATATCACTTCAGGCAAATTCGTTTTCACCTGCACTGAGGCCTACCTGATTGAAGATGGCAAAATCGGTGCTCCCGTCAAAGGCGCCATCTTGATCGGCTCCGGTGCTGAAGCTTTGAAGCAGATCGCCATGGTCGGCAATGACATGGCATTGGACCCTGGCATCGGCACGTGCGGCAAAGCCGGCCAGGGTGTCCCCGTCGGTGTCGGCCAACCCACTTTACGCATCAACAATCTCACCGTAGGCGGAACCGCCGCATAATGCCAAGGCCTGAACTCGTCATCTTTGATATGGATGACGTGCTCTGCCACTATGATCTTGGTCGCAGGCTGCGCGCTTTGGCGAGGCTGGCCGATGTGACGGCGAGAGACGTGCGCGCCGCTGTGTGGGATTCAGGCTTTGAAGATTTGGCTGACCAAGGCGGCTATGCCGAGATCGAAAATTATCTGCATGAATTCAGCTCCCGGCTCGGTCGCAAAATTTCATTGGACCAATGGATCGAAGCCCGCCGCATTGCCATGACACCAAATGAAGACGTGCTTGATCTCGCCAAAAAACTGAGCGCGCAAGCCTCGCTGGCAATTTACACCAACAACGGCCCGGTGGTGAAAAGTCATCTCGAAAAACTCTTCCCCGAAGCCGCGGAAATTTTCAAGCAGCGCTTCTGCTCTTACGAATTTGGCACCAAAAAGCCGGATCCGATCAGCTTCACGCGCTTGCTCGAAAAGCTTGATCAAAAGCCAGAAACCTGTTGGTTCATTGACGATAAAAAATCCAATGTCGCCGGGGCAAAACTCGCGGGTCTTCATGCCCATCATTATGTTAATTGCGATGCGTTGATTGCCGAAGCAAAATCAATGGGGTTCAATCTATGACCAGCGCCGCTCAACCAACAGCAAGGTTTCTGCAAGGGTCAATTCTAAGCCACGTGATCATCATGACATTGACAGGCGCGCTGGGCCTCATGGCTGTCTTCATGGTCGATCTCGCCGATCTTTATTATTTGAGCCTGCTCAACGACACCAGCATCACCGCTGCGATCGGATTTGCCGGAACACTTTCATTTGCCAATCTCTCACTGTCGATCGGCACAGGCATTGCGGCAACTGTTTTGGTGGCGCGAAACTTAGGCGCAAGACAGCCTGAACGCGCCAGACACTTTGCCACCAGCGCACTTGTCCTCTCAACCGCCATCTCACTGGCTTATACGCTCCTCATCGGCTTGTTTCTTGGCCCCATTCTAAATCTGATGGGTGCGACAGGCGAAGCGGCGCATCAAGCCAAGATTTTCATTTGGACATTAACCCCCGGATTTGTCTTTTTGGCTGCGGCGCTAAGCTGCTCATTCAGTATGCGCGGCCTCGGCGATGCCAGACGCGCCATGTACATCACGCTCTCTGCGGCCATCACCACATTGGTTCTTGACCCGATTTTCATTTTTAACTTCGGCTGGGGCATTCAAGGCTCCGCCATTGCCAATGCAATTTCAGATATTATTGCATTCGTCATTGGCTTTCACGGCTTGGCCCGGGTGCATAAATTTCTTGTGCCGATCACGTGGCAAGGACTGAAGAATGATTTTCAACCGATCTGGGCAATCGCTTTCCCTTCGATCTTAACCCAACTCGCCACACCTTTTGCTGCGGCTTACACAACCTATGTGATTGCCCCTTTCGGCAATGATGTGGTGACCGCGTCCACGATCATTGGCCGCTTGGTGCCTGTGGCATTTGGTGTGATCTTTTCGCTCTCAGGTTCTGTCGGCCCCATCATCGGACAAAACTTTGGGGCCAAAAATTTTGGCCGCGTGCGCTCGACACTCAGCAACGGTTTGCTGTTTGCGTTTTTCTACACGCTGGTCACTTCGTTGATTTTATACCTGTTGCGCCAACCCATCGTGAATGCCTTTCACGCCTCGGGCCGCACCGCTGAATTGGTGATCTTTTTCACCACATTTATTGCAATCAGCTGGGCTTTTGCGGGCGCACAATTCGTGGCCAGCGCCGCCTTCAATAATTTAGGCCGCCCCGGTCTGTCGACATGGACCAATTGGGCCAAGGCCACCATCGGCACAATTCCATTCGCTTTGATCGGCGCCGGCGCTTGGGGCCCAGAAGGCGTGATGGTGGGAACCGCCATCGGGGCCGTTGTGTTCGGCATTATTTCAGCTTGGATGGCATTCGACTTGGCCAAAAAGATTGAACTCAAAAATGCCATTGCCTAGAAAAGAGTCCGCTCGCGGGCGCGTTCTTCGAGTGCCAAACCTGCGTTGACACTTAAAGGCCGCGACGCTGCCCAGCGAACGTCAGCCAGCGTTATTCCTGAATCGCTTAAATAATGCTCGTTCGATTCTGCAAGCTTCGAAACCGCCCGGCGTGATTGCCAATTGTGATAAAACCGCACCAAAATGCCCTCATCTGCCGATCCGCCAGCAAATTGCGCCTGATGTAATGCATAGCTATCCACGATATATTCCTCCTTGTAATTAATTGATGATTATTCATCGCATTATCTGATTGATCTTTCCAACGAATATGTTTTATACTTCACATCAACATTTGTGATGGATGGCTCCATGATCCCAACCCTCGACATCGACCAGCTGAAAACCTTTCTCGCCATTGCTGACACCGGTAACTTCACCCGCGCCGCCGATGAAGTGAACAAAACCCAATCCGCCGTGTCGATGCAGATGAAGCGGCTGGAAGAAGCTCTGGGGCGTCCGATCTTCGCGCGTGACGGCCGCGGCAGCCGCATAACCTCCGACGGCGAGCGCTTGGTGGACTACGCGCGAAAACTTGTGGCACTGAATGATGAAACGGTCTCTGCTTTCACCAGGCCCAATCTCACCGGCACAGTCCGCTTTGGCACGCCCGATGACTATGCCGATTTATTCCTGCCGGAAATTCTCGCGCGCTTTGGCCGCACGCATCCGATGGTCAATGTCGATGTGGAGTGCCACCAGTCGCAAGTTCTGGCGAGCCGTATTCGAGGTAGTGAGCTTGATCTTGCCGTCGTCACTTTCAATGGTGGCGACATCAATGGTGAGCCCCTGCTCAGCGCTGAACTGGTGTGGGTCACCTCCGCCCGCCACCAAACCCACACCGCTGAGATATTGCCCTTTGCAGCGGCCAGTGTGTCATGCGGCTGGCACAAATTGGCCGTTAAAAAACTTGAAACCCACAAGCGCGAATATCGCATGGCTTATATGAGTTCGAATTTTTCGACGATCTGCGCCGTCGTCAACCAGGGCCTCGCGGTGGCCGCCATGCCGAGCATCTGCGTGAAACCCGGTATGCGCATTTTGACAGAGGCGGACGGTTTCCCGCTGCTCGGTGCCTTTGACATCGGTCTGGTGCAAAAGCCCGGCAAGCAAAGCCCGGCAGCCTTGGCCTTGGCCCAACTTGTGCGCGATGGCCTTGGCACCGGACGCAAGTTGATGGCGGCGGAATAGTCTTGAACACAAACTTCAACTAGTTTAAACTAGTTGAAGTTAAAGTTGGAGTCCATTATGATCACAGTCGGCGCCTTCGAGGCAAAAACACATCTTTCCTCCCTTTTGGATAAGGTTGAGGCAGGCGAGGATGTTCTCATCACCAGACACGGCAAGCCTATTGCAAAACTGACCACTTTTGAGTCTGCGCCCAAACAAGCCCAATCGGATCTCGTGGCACGCATTAATAAGGTTGCAGATAAATTTACACTGGGTGACAATAACTGGAAAGAGATGCGTGATTTTGGGCGCAAGTGGTGAGGGTAGTTATTGATGCATCAGCCGCACTTACTTGGTGCTATGCCGATGAACGTACGCCTGAGTCATCAAGCCTTCTGGAATATGTGAATTTGAATGGCGCTGTTGTGCCACAGATTTGGCCGATGGAAGTCGCTAATGCCCTACTAGTGGGCGAAATACGAAAACGAATTACCAATGAAGGCATTGCGGAACAACTTGACCATTTTCGCAAGCTTCCCATCGAAGTCGATAGTTCAACAGCGAACTTGGCATGGAAAGAGATTATCACAATCGCAAGGCAACAACGTCTGACAACTTATGACGCCTCCTATATTGAGTTAGCAAATCGATTAAAACTACCGTTGGCATCACGTGACAAAGAAATGATTGGTGCCGCCATAAGACTGGGAATTGATATTATCCAATTCTGATCCAGTCAAAACGCCGCCGCCTTAAACACGGGCGCAATCTCGCGCTTCCAGCTGCCATGATAAAGTTCAAGCAATCTGTCAGCACGTGAAAGCCCGCTCTGCGCTTCTTCATCCAGCACATCAAGAAAAGCCTCTTCACCAAGCCCGCGTGATTTCAAGCTCTTGCGCGCAATGGCCAAAGCATCCTTGGCAACGTCTTGCAAACTCCGCGCCAGGAACTTCGCTTTGAGGCCAAGTTTCGGCACATCATCACGCAGTTTCTGGCGTTGTTCAGGAATGGCGCGTTTCACCAGATCCCAGGCCGCGTCAAGGGCCGCATCATCATAGAGCAATCCAGCCCACAAGGCCGGCAGCGCACACAGCATAGGGCCAAGGCCCACATCGGCCCCGCGCATTTCGAGATAGCGCTTCAACCGCACTTCCGGAAAAATGGTGGTGAGGTGATCTGCAAAGTCGCGCATCGTCGGCTTCTCACCTGGCAACTGTGGCAGCTTGCCATCAAGAAACTTGCGGAAGCTCTCGCCCGCACAATTCACGAACTTGCCATCACGCATCACAAAATACATTGGCACGTCCAAAGCGTATTCCACATAACGCTCAAAGCCAAAACCTTGTTCAAACGCAAAAGGCAACATGCCAGCACGCGCGTTATCCGTATCCGTCCACACGTGGGAACGGAAGGACAGAAACCCATTGGGCTTACCTTCAAGGAAAGGTGAATTGGCAAACAAAGCCGTGGCTAAAGGTTGCAGAGCCAGTGACACGCGCAGCTTCTTGACCATATCGGCTTCAGATGCAAAATCGAGGTTCACCTGCACCGTACAGGTGCGGAACATCATGTCGCGTCCCATGGAACCGACGCGGTCCATATAGCGCGCCATAATGTCATAGCGCCCCTTGGGCATCACCGGAATTTCCGCCCGCGTCCAAACCGGGTTGGCCCCAAGGCCAAGAAAGCCAATGCCAAGCTCATCACCAATCACCTTCACCTGCGCAAGATGTCCAGTGACTTCCGTGCAAGTGTCATTGACCGAGTTCAGCGGCGCGCCTGAAAGCTCAAACTGCCCACCCGGCTCCAGCGAAATATTGGCAAGCGAATGGGGATCAGAAAGCGCAATGATATTTTCGCCCTCATAAACACCTGCCCAACCATAACGGTCGCGCAAGCCTTCCAGCAAAGCTTTGATCGAACGTGCGCCAGCATAAGGCACAGGCCCCAGCGTATCTTGGAGGAATGGAAACTTCTCGTGCTCCGTGCCCATGCGCCAGGCGGCGCGCGGCTTATTGCCCGCCTCGAAATAGGCCACAAGCTGCGCCTTGGACTCAATCAAGGTCCGGCCAGATTCAGTTTCAGGTGTTGGTCCGCTCAAATTTGTAACCCCTAGTGTGACAGTGATCTAGGCATTCGCCGTGACAGCGGCAAGTCTAATTCACGTTCCTGCATTTTAAAGACCGAAAGGAATTTATTCACCTTTGGTTGATCGGTTGATCATATTCATGATGCGGCCCAATCCAGAACCAATCACCCCCCTTTGCGCGGCAGAGCCAAGGCGCGATACCCTATTCCCACGCGAATTGACCAAAGGTCTCCAGAAAGTTTTTTGAAGTGGAACGAAGGATGTTGCGGCGCGAGCTTCAACAGTTCAAAATTTTTGTCCGCAAGCTTGCGCGTGACATTGTCAAGTTGTTCATACTTTGCCCAAAATGAGTGGGTGGCACGGTGTATCACAATGGACGAATTTTACCCGCAGCAATTTCCGTGCGAGCATTTTCAATCAGTCCATCCAAACGGCCAGCCTTCGCGTCGCCCTCAATTTGCCGATCCCAAAGTGCGGCCTTGTAATCTTCAATCCAATCAGCAAGCTTGCGCACGTCTTGCGGATCGAGAGACGCGATCTCCAATTCGATTTTTTCGAGTTTCGTCATAGAAGCACAATACTACACTGGGCATCAAAAATCTACATCGCTCTGACCCAATTAAGCGTCACCTACCCCAATCCCCAAACACCGCCTGCACCAGTGTCAGAACCGCCACCGCCGCCGTATCCGCCCGCATGATCCGGGGCCCGAGGCCGATGGCCGTAACATAGGGCAACGCCTTCAGCATCGCGCGCTCTTCTACAGTAAAGCCACCTTCCGGGCCGACCAAAACAGCAGCAGGTAATTTCACTCGCGACAAAGCAGCAATTGGTCCCGCCTTACTTGCCACTTCATCACAATAGATGAGCGCGCGGCCGCTATCCCATTCGCGCAATGCCGCATTCAGCGTCACAGGATCCAGCACCTCAGGCACAAAAACCAGATTGCACTGTTCCGCGGCCTCAATCACATTGGCTCGCATCCGATCAAGATTAACCCGCTCGGCAATGGTGCGTGCCGTGATCACGGGCCGCAATCGCTTGGCCCCAAGCTCGGTTGCTTTTTGAACCAGATAATCGAGGCGTTGGTGTTTCAGCGGCGCAAACAGATAGTCAATATCTGGCGGCGGTGTGACAGCGCTGGTCGACCGCTCCACGCGCAGCACCATTTTTTTCTTTGTCATCTCTGCCACGTGGGCGAGGAATGCGCCATCCACGCCGTTGAATACCTCCACCGCATCGCCAGCACCCAGACGCAGCACGCTGCCAAGATAATGGCCCTGCTCTGGTGCCAGTGTAACTTCCTGCGCAGCGGCGAGGGCTTGCTCAACAAACAAACGGGGTGTGGTTTTTGCCATGCGACTTGTGTATCACGGCGCGCATGAGCGAGGCCAGCAAAACGACAATCGCAGATGCCGTCAAAATTAGCTGGCTGGAACGCCTTCCGCCAAGCTTCTTGCCTTATGCCCAACTGATGCGATTGGATCGCCCCATCGGCTGGTGGCTGCTGCTTCTGCCCTGCTGGTGGGGGCTGATGCTGGCGCAACTTTCCAATGGTGGAGGCTTGCCGAATTTATATTTCGCGGCGCTATTTCTTGTGGGAGCCATTGTCATGCGCGGCGCTGGCTGTGTCGTGAATGATCTGGCCGACCGCGACATTGACGCCAAGGTTGAGCGCACCCGGTTGCGCCCCCTGCCCTCAGGTCGCGTTAAAGCCAAGTCTGCCGTGGTCTTCCTCTGCGCGCTGATGCTCGCGGGCCTGATCATCCTTCTGCAATTCAACTACCTCACCATCAAAACCGCCATCGCATCTTTGGCCATCGTCGTCGTCTATCCTTTCATGAAGCGCATCACCTCTTGGCCGCAATTCGTGCTGGGCCTCGCTTTCAATTGGGGGGCCATTGTAGGCTGGACCGCTGTTACAGGCGCAATCACGCTCTCCTGCCTTACGCTCTATGCAGGCGGCATCTTCTGGACACTGGCCTATGATACGATTTACGCCCATCAGGACAAGGAAGATGATGCTCTGATCGGTGTCAAATCCACCGCCTTAATGTTTGGAAAATCCACCGTATATTGGTTGGCGTTTTTTTTCGCAGCAAGCCTCGCTTTGATCGACACTTCGCTTTGGCTTGTATCGGCCCCGCTCACCGCCCATATCGGCATTGCGGCGGCAGCACTGCATGCCGCATGGCAAGTGGCGCGTTTTGACGATACGAACGCCACCCTCTGCCTCCAACTGTTCCGCGCCAACCGGGATTTTGGATTGATCATTTGTGTTGGTTTATTGATAGGTTGCCTGATCTGATGAATAAAGAACTTCTCGACATCGCCCAAGATATTGTCTCCCGCGCCCTAAAGCACGGGGCGACGGCCGCCGATGCTATGGTCTATGAGCGCCGCGATTCGTCGATCTCCATCCGCCAAGGCACTGTTGAAGAACTGGAACAATCCGAAGCGCGCGAAATTGGTTTGCGCGTCTTTGCAGGTCAATCCTCCGCCATTATCGCAGGCAGCGTTCTCACCCCCGAGGCCCGCGAAAGATTGGCAACCCGCGCCATGGCGATGGCGAAACTTGCCCCTCCTGATCCATTCTTAGGCATCGCAACACCAGAACAATTGGCCAAGACAGATCTCGCTCTCGATCTCGTTTCAAAAACTTATCCCTCCGCCGCAGACTTAAAGCGTCTCGCAGAAGAAACCGAACAGCTTGCACTCGCCGTTCCCGGCGTCACCAAGAGCAATGGCGCGGGCGCGTCATCGTCTTCCAGCGATATTGCGCTTGCCTCCTCCAACGGCTTTGCCAAATCTTATCGTCGCACAGGCTTTGGCTTCAGCGTTTCAGTAATCGCTGGTAAAGGCACCAACATGGTGCGCGACTATGATGGAACATCTGCCAATCATTTTGAAGATCTGGATGCGCCTGCCAAAATCGCGAACACAGCCGCAGAGCGCGCCGTCAAACGCTTGAACCCACAAAAACTTCAAACGCAGTCTGTTCCAGTCATCTTTGATAGGCGCGTGGCCGCAAGCCTTCTGGGTCATCTGTCAGGTGCCATCAACGGCGGCGCAATCACCCGTGGTGTGAGTTTTTTGAAAGACCAATTGGGCCACCGGATTTTCAAATCTAATATCACAATTGTCGACGATCCCCACCGCCTGCGCGGTTTTTCCTCACGCAGCTTTGATGGCGAAGGCCTGCCCACAAGCCGCCGCAACTTCATCGACAAAGGCGTTCTGACCAGCTGGGTTTTGGATTTACGTTCCGCCCGCCAATTAAATCTTGAACCCACCGGCAATGGCGCGCGCGGTCTGTCCTCGCAGCCGTCGCCATCAACTTCAAACCTGCATATGGAACCTGGCAGCCAATCGCCGGAAGAAATGATCCGTACACTGAGCAAAGGCCTTCTGATCACAGAGTTCATTGGCTCCAGCATCAACTCTGCCACGGGAGATTACAGCCGCGGCGCATCAGGCTATTGGATTGAGAATGGCGAAGTGAAATTCCCGGTCAGTGAAATCACCGTGGCGGGCAATCTCAAAGACATGTTCATGAACCTCACTCCCGCCAACGACTTGCTGTTTAAATCATCAACCAATGCACCCTCCTGCCTCGTGGAAGGAATGACCATTGCAGGCAAATAAGATCTCTGCGCATTTGCGTGCCGATGCAGAACTTCTGTTCAATACAGTAAGAGAAGCGGGCGCCTTGGCTTTGCAGCGCACCAAACAAAACGTGCGGCGCTGGAACAAACCAGATGGCTCTACTGTCACCGAAGCCGATCTCGAAATTGATGCCTTGCTCAAGTTGCATCTGTTGAAAGCGCGCCCAGATTATGGCTGGCTCTCGGAGGAAACACCTGATGATCCCCAGCGTCTGGGCAAACAACGCCTTTGGATCGCCGATCCCATTGACGGCACCAATTCCTTCGTCAATGGCACGGATGGCTGGTGCATCGGTGTGGCTTTGATTGACGGCCTGCGCCCGGTGCTCTCGGCACTATACCGCCCGGCGGCAGACGAATTCTTCTGGGCCATCCAAGGTGCTGGGGCCTATTGCAACGACACGCCACTGAAACCGCGTGACAGTGCATCACTTCAGGGCGCTGAACTCTTGGGCACCAACCGTGCCGCCCGCATTCTTGATCTGCTCGGCGTCAAAGGCCAGCACGCGCCCCACATTCCGCTGCTTTTGCGCCTTGCTTATGTGGCCGCAGGCCGCGCCGACATTGCTTTGTCATTTGGCAATAAGAATGATTGGGACTTGGCGGCGGGCGATTTGCTCATGCAAGAAGCCGGAGCGAAACTCACTGATCTTGACGGCAAATCGTTCCTCTATAACAAACCCGACCCGTGGCAAAATGGCATGTTGGCAGCAGGCCAAAACATTCACAGCGCTGTGCTGGCACAATTGGAGAAAGCATGACCGACAAATACCCTGAACAATTGCTCCACTTGGTTTTCGGCGGCGAATTAAGCGATGTCTCGCACGTCACCTTCAAAGATTTGGCCAAGCTCGATGTCGTGGGCTTCTATCCCAACTATGCCGCAGCACATCTGGCCTGGCAGGGCAAAGCCCGCGAAACCATCGACAACGCCCAGATGCGCTATTTCATCGTGCATCTTCACAGGCTGCTGGACCCTGCGGCCAACGACTAAATTTCGCCAGCGGCCTGTAACTTCGCCAAAGGGAAGTTTGCAGCCTTGTGCGCTGTCAAAATGGCCCGTGCGTTTCTGCAATCATCCTTCATCTGCGCAATCAGCCCTTCCACGGATGTGAAGCTTTGATCGGGCCTGATCAACTCTACAAAACTCACCATCAACTGCCGACCATAGAGATCAATATTCTGGTCGAGCAAATAAACTTCCAAGAACGTCCGATTGGTATTGAAGGTCGGCCGATCACCAAAATAACCAGCCCCCATCCAGCGCGGCTCTGCTTGGCCCACTTCATAGACCCGCGTGGCGTAAATTCCGCGTGCGGGTTCAACCCCGGATTCCACAATAATATTTGCCGTGGGAAATCCAATCGTGCGGCCGCGTTGATCACCCGGAACAACCGTGCCCAAAATCGTCCAGTCATAACCCAGCGCCAGCGCGGCTCGTGGAATTTGCCCCTGCCGCAACGCATTGCGAATATTGCTGGAAGAGAAAGCCAAATCACCCGCACCCTCTTCCGTCACTTCGGCAATGCGCGTGACCTCAAAGCCAAGCCCGCGCAACGTCTCAACATTGCCTTTGCGGCCCTTGCCGAAATGAAAATCAAAGCCGGCCACAACATGCGCTGCGCCAAGCTTTTGCGTGAGTTCCTGCGCCACAAATTTTTCTGGCGAAAGGCCCGAAAAATCAGCATCAAAATTCACCACTGAAACAAAGTCCGCGCCCAAAGCTTTCAGCAGACGCAGCTTTAAGGCAAGTGGCGTGAGCCGGAACACTGGTTGCTCTGGGCGGAAGAAACTTCTCGGATGTGGCTCAAACGTCACCACGCCCCAAGGCTTTCCGGCCAGCCGCGCAATCTCTTGAGCCTGTGCCAGCAAAGCCTGATGCCCACGGTGCACGCCATCAAAATTGCCAATCGCCACCACGCCACCGCGCAAACTTTCGGGCAGGGGAATATGAAGTGAAACTTCAATCATGGCGGCAACTGCTAGCCAAAATGTCAGCCCCAGTAAAGCTCAGCCATCGATCGCACGATATTCGCGTCAGGATATTTGGCGCGAACCTCTGCCTCAGCGCTGTCGCTCACATTGATCCCGCCGGACACAAACACACAGGCGAGATCATTGGCCATGGCGCCCTTAATGTCTGTCTCCGGCCCATCGCCAATGGCCAAAACCTGCGCCCGGTCTGGTTCCCCGGCCAAAATCAGCGCCGCATCATAAATCGGCGCGAAGGGCTTGCCCGCCATCAACACCGTGCCACCCATCATTTCATATTCTTCCGCAATGGCCCCCGCACAAGGCACCAATAAGTTACCCTTGCGCACCACCTTGTCAGGGTTTGCACAAATCATGGGAAGGCCGCGCATCTTCATTTCGCTCAACAGCAACAGATAGTCTTTGGCCGTCTCTCGCGTCTCATCAAGAAGACCTGTGCAGACCACAGCTTTCGCTTGCGCCAGCGCCACGCGTTTCACAGCAAGCCCCTTGAACAAGGGTTCATCCAATGGCGGGCCCAAATGAAACAAACCATTGCCACCGAGTTGCAACATCAAAGCCCGTGTCACATCGCCAGAGGTCACCATGTCATCATAGGCGCGGTGCGAAACGCCGATCTGATCAAGGTGATGTTGAATAGTTTCGCGCGGCCTTGGTGCATTGGTGATGAAAATTATTTTGCCGCCGCGCGCGCGATGTTTCTCCAATGCGGAAACTGCAGAAGCAATCGGCTTATGGCCATCATGCACCACGCCCCACACATCACAGAGCCAGATGGGATAGGCCCGCGAAAGGTCTTCCATCGCTCAGGCGGCGATGTTCAATGACGGCATGGAATCTGCGCTCGCGGCATGGCGCTTCACACGGCGCGGCAAAGCAAAGCATGGCCCACAGGCCAGCCGCGTGACGCTGGCCAACTTCGCCACCAAAGCAGCATTCGTAAGCCCTGTCACAATCACACTGATCCGCGAAAGCCGCGCCACTTGTGCAAAGCCCACAAGGCCGGTGGAGGGACCTTCATCGGCATCAATCGAACCCGCCGCAACGCCCACATGGCGCACGTTCAACATATTCATCGCCTGCAAATCAAGCGCCGCCACAGAAACGTTGGCCAATGCAAAATGCACCCCTTCACGCGCCAGTGCCGCTAAGCCTTCCAAGGCACGTTCTGAAAGCCCGGCCAATGCGGCATGGGGCATTTCAAACACCAAGCCTTGCGCAGAGCCGCCCGCGTCCTGCCGTGCCACAATCAACCGCGCCAAGGCTTGTGGATCAGCCAATGTCTCGGCCCCAATATCCATAAAGATGTTGAGATCAGGATCACGCAAGCGCAGCTTGGCCAGAAGCTGCAAAGCCTCGCGCGCCGCAATCAAATCCAATGCCTGGCGTTTTCCAACCCGGCTGGCATAATGCAGCAGGCGGTCGCTGGCCAATTCTTCGCCACCCATCTCCAGCGAAAGATTCAATCGATAATGCGCCGTGCGCCGCGAGGGAATATCGATCACCGGCTCCAACGCGAAGAAAATCTTGTCGCCCAATTCCTCATCTTCGAAATCATTTTGCGGCAGCTCGGCTTCCATTTCAGGTGCCAGAGGCTCCGCCATTTCTTCGAACGCCTCAAAATCTTCCATGGGCATGGCCTGTGGCTGCGGCGCTTGGGCCACCACATTGGCAAGGCCTGAAACCAGTGCACCCTGCAAATCCAGATAATTGGTCCTGAGTTCGGAAATCCCGCTCATCACTGCGTGTGAGCGACTTTCATCATGTGACATGAATTGCGCCACTGTCGTTTGCAATGCGTCAGCCCGCGCCCGTGCTTCGTCTTGAAACAGGCTTTGATCGCGCATCACACGCTTGATCCGAACACTCTGCCGTTCATCCTGTTGCAGCGTGAGACCGAGAAGTGCCAACTGACCCAGTACAGTTGCCCCCACCGCCGTGGCCGTGGCCAACGTCAACTGGCCGCCGCCGCCAAGCAAATAGGCCGCCGCCCCAGCAACGCTGGCCGCAGCAATTCCAAACCCAGCGAGATATGGCCAATCCTTGTGCAAGTGCATCCCCAGCATCGAATCACGAAGCCAGAGCGTAGACACTCCCGCGCCCGGAGGAAATCCCAAGATTGGCCCTATCCGGCTATAAATTCATGACTGAATTCAAAACAGCTGGAATGCGCTCACCAAACAACTCGTCAATCTGATTCTCGCTGATAATCAACGGTGGCGAGAGTGCGATCGTATCCGCCGTGATCCGCAACAGCAGCCCATGATCATGAAAAGCGTTCTCCATCGCCTTATAGGCCCGAAGCCCGGGCTTGCCTTCAATCGGTTTCATATCAAACGCGGCTACAAGCCCGATGGTGCGAATGTCTTCAATCAGCGGGAACTTTTCGCGCAATGAGAAAGCCGCGTCGGCAAATTTGGTTTCCAAGCTGGCGGCACGTTCAAACAGCTTTTCATCGCGGTAAAGATCCATCGTGGCAACGCCTGCCGCAGCAGCCATGGGGTGGCCTGTGTAGGTATATCCATGGAACAGCTCGATCACATGATCCTGCGCATTCATAAAGGCATCATAGATGCCCTGCCGCGCCATCACGCCACCCATCGGCACCGTGCCGGAGGTGACCCCCTTGGCGAAGGTCAACAGATCAGGCACCACGCCAAAACGTTCCGCAGCGAATGCCGCGCCCAAGCGGCCAAAACCCGTGATCACTTCATCGAAGATCAACAAAATGCCATGCTTGGTGCAAAGCTCGCGCAAGCGCTTGAGATAACCCTTGGGCGGCGGCAAAACGCCGGTGGACCCCGCCATCGGTTCAACGATTACCGCAGCGATGGTCGACGCATCATGCAAAGCCACAAGACGTTCTAACTCATCTGCCAGATGCGCCCCCCAGTTGGGCTCGCCCCGCGTGAAGGCCTGTTCCTTGCGATTATAGGTGTGCGGCAAATGATCAACCCCTGCCAAGAGCGAGCCAAACCACTTGCGATTGGCCACCATGCCACCCACCGAAATGCCGCCGAAGTTCACGCCGTGATAACCGCGCTCCCGGCCAATAAGCCGCGTCCGCGTGCCCTCGCCACGGGCGCGGTGATAGGCAATGGCGATTTTCAAAGCGGTATCGGCAGCTTCCGAACCCGAGTTGCAAAAGAAGGCATAGTTCAAATCGCCCGGCGCCATGGTGGCAAGACGCGAAGCCAGCTCAAACACTTTAGGATGGCCATATTGAAACGTGGGCGCAAAATCCAATTCCGCAGCACTCTCTTGAATGGCTTTCACAATCGGCTCGCGGCAATGCCCGGCATTGGTACACCAAAGGCCAGCCGACCCATCAAGGATCGCATTGCCCTTGATGTCATAATAATGCATGTCTTTGGCGCGCGAGATCAGCCGCGGTCGCTGTTTGAAGGCGCGGTTCGGCGTGAAGCCCATCCAGAAGGATTCAAGATTGTTGGGCGTGGCTTCCCATTGTGACGGCTTGACGGGCTTGTTCATGGTGAGGCTCCTTGAGGAATGTGCGGCAATTCTAGCACGTCAAAACCAGCGCTGTCTGCACCAGTTCAACCCGACAAAGCGTGCCACACCGTGAGCGTCGCAACACCGATGAAAACCAAACCACAAGCCCGACCAATTGCAATCGTAATGCCCGGGCTTCCTGTCAGAAAATCCCGCGCTTTGGCAGCTGCCATACCCAGCCCGCCATAAATCACAAACTGCGTGGCAATAGTGAGCAGCCCCATCACCAGCGCTTGGCGCCAAACCGGGCCAAAGCGGGGCTGAATGAAAGTTGGATAAACCGCCAGCACAAATACATAGGCCTTGGGGTTCAGAATGCAGGTGATGAAGCCTTGCCGAAACGTCGGCCACAGCGCGCGCAGAGGTGCCGCACCGATGGTTGAAACCGTGATGGCACTGGTGATCAATGTATAACCGATCCAAGCCATATAGGCCGCACCCGCCAGCAGAATGGCTGTGAACACTTGCGGCGCAAGGATAGCGATAGCTCCCACAAAGAACGCTCCAAAGATCGTATGGAATATGCCACCCAGCATAATGCCGAAGGTGGCCGCCAAGCAGCGCGACAACCCACCAGCCAAGGCGCTAGCGATCACAAAAAACATGTCCATCCCCGGCACAATGATGATGCCGAAGAGCAAAATGAAATATAGCCAGAGATTTTGAGCGTAATTCATCAGCGCGGCCTTAGCAGACCCTGCTGTCAATTCATGTCAGCAGCAAATCAGCTGACAAGATTTTCAAAAGCAGCTGGGCGATGCTAGGCTCTGGCTATGTCGCTCTCCAACGCTTTCGCACTCGTTCAATCCGGCTCGCCTTATTTGTCTTTCCTGTTGCAAGAGCATGAAGCTTTTGCGCGCAAGATCACGCCCGAAAACGCCAATGTCCAATGCGCTGCCCTGTTGGCGGAGGCGGCACGGGCCGGGACCGCCCCGTCGCGCGATGAAGCCATGCAAATCCTGCGTCAGGCTAAGCGCAAGCTGGCGCTCTTGGTTGCACTCTGTGACTTGGGCGAAATCTGGCAACTCGCGCAAGTCACCGATGCGCTCACCCGCTTTGCCGATGCCGCCGTCCAGGCTGCCCTTGCATTCCTCTGGCGCGACGAATGCACAAAAGGCAAAGTCTCCGGCGATGCAGGTGGCGGCCAACCGCCGGGCTATGTCGTCCTCGCCATGGGCAAAATGGGGGCCTTTGAACTCAACTACTCCAGCGACATAGATCTCATCGTTTTCTACGATCCAGACCGCGCGCAGCTGGCACCGGATATAGAGCCCGAACCCTTTTATGTGAAGCTCACCCGCGCGCTCGTTGCCATGCTGCAAGACCAGACGGGGGATGGTTATGTCTTCCGCACCGATCTGCGCCTGCGGCCAGACCCGCGCGCCACGCAAATGGCCATCCACATTGAAGCCGCGGCGACCTACTATGAAACCCAGGGCCAGAACTGGGAACGCGCCGCCATGATCAAGGCGCGCCCCTGCGCAGGTGATCTGGAGTTGGGCCGCGAATTTCTGGATCGGCTCAAGCCCTATATCTGGCGCAAATATCTCGACTATGCCGCCATCGCCGATGTGCAATCGATGAAGCGACAGATTCACGCCGTCAAAGGCCATGGCGAAATCGCCGTGCTGGGCCACAACCTCAAGCTCGGCCGAGGCGGCATTCGCGAGATCGAATTCTTTGTGCAAACCCAGCAATTGATCGCAGGTGGGCGCAATCCATCCCTGCGCTGCATCGCCACCACCCAAGGCCTTGATGCCTTGGCCCAAGCAAAATGGATCACGCCTGAAACAGCAGACCAATTGAAGGAAGCCTACGCATTTCTGCGCATGTTGGAACACCGCGCCCAGATGGTGGATGACCAGCAAACCCATGAAACACCGTCAGACCCGGAAAAGTTCGAAACCTATGCGCATTTCGCGGGCTTCGAAAATGGCGCGGCTCTGGCCGTCAAACTGCGCGCCACCTTGGAATGTGTTCAAGGCCACTATGCGGCCCTGTTTGAATCCGCCGATGATCTGAGCGCAGGCGAAGGCAGCCTTGTCTTCACCGGCAGCGATGATGACCCGGCAACCCTCGAAACCTTGCGCCGCATGGGTTATGTGCAGGTGACTGAAGTGGCTGCCACCATTCGCGCCTGGCATTTTGGCCGCTACCGCGCCACGCGCACCGCAAGGGCGCGCGAACTGCTCACCGAGTTGATGCCCGCCTTGCTCAAGACTCTGGCGCAAAGCGGCGATGCCGACCGGGCCTTTATCGCCTTCGACAAATTCATCGAAGCCCTGCCCGCAGGCGTGCAGCTTCTGGCCATGATGAGGGCCAATCCGAAAATACTCGGCCTCATTGCACAAATCCTGGGCTCGGCTCCGCGCCTCACAGAAAGCATCGCATCACGCCCGCGTATTCTTGAAGCGGTGACCGCACCCGATTTCTTCGAGGCCTTGCCGGAAAGGAAAGTGCTGGCATTTGAAATCGAAGCGCTCATTCCATTGACCGCCCCACTTGAAGAGGCGATGGACTTGGCGCGCATTTTCGCGCGTGAGAAAAACTTCCGCGTCGGCGTGCGCATTCTGTCTGAAACCTTGAGTGCGGAGGAAGCAGGCAAAGGCTTTTCTGATATTGCCGACGTGGTGATCAGGCGCTTGCTGGAAGTGGTGCTTGGCGAACTGCGCGCCAAGCATGGCATTTTCCCCGGCGGGGCTTGCACCGTGCTGGGCCTTGGCAAGCTCGGCGGCCGCGAGATGACGGCAACCTCAGACCTCGACATCATGTTGATCTATGATCATGACGCGGAAGCCGAGCAATCAGATGGCGCAAGACCGCTGGCACCGGGCCAATATTACGCCAAGGTGACACAGCAGCTAGTGACGGCACTCAGCTCGCCCACGGCCGAGGGCAAGCTCTATGATGTGGATATGCGCTTGCGCCCTTCAGGCTCCAAGGGCCCGCTCGCCGTCAGCCGCGAAGCCTTCGCCACCTATCACGAGAAAGAGGCCTGGACCTGGGAACGCATGGCCATGACGCGGGGCCGCGCCATCGCCGGAGATGAAGCGCTGGCGAAAGCCACCAAGGCCATCATCACCTCCGCCCTGATGGCAGAACGCGATGCAGACCAGACCAAGACGGACATCGCCACCATGCGCGGCCTGATGCTGAAGGAACATCCTACCTCTGATGCCTGGGATTTGAAACGCATCAGGGGCGGGCAGATCGAGATCGAATTCATCGCGCAATATCTGGAACTCATCCACGCCAGAACCCATCCCGAATTGATCAACCCTGAAACAGCGACCACTTTGGCCACAGCCAGCAAGAATGGGTTGCTGGCGGCGGGCGATGCAGAAACGCTTGTCCAAGCCCTCGGCCTCTATCAACGCCTCACCCATGTGCTACGCCTCTGCATCGAAGGCAGCTTCAAACCCGAAACCGCCCCGGCCCACCTGCGCGAAGCCCTGGCCCAGGCCGCCGCCCAACCCAATATTTCAACGACAGAAGCCTATTTGGCGGAGTTGCAGGAGAAGGTGGGAGAGATTTTCCAAAAAACAATTTCCGCCTAACATAGGATTTTACTCTTGACAGCGTACGGTGGAGCAGCTATATCTGCCCATACTCCCCCAGTCCCCCAATTGTTGACTTTGCGGCCCGCGCTCATCACCCAAAATAGTTTTCCACCCCCTGTCGATTGCGCACCTGGTCATTCGTCCTTCCAGTGTCACAACCTAAGGAGAAAACCATGACACTGCCGATCACTTCGCTTTACGCGGCTTTGCTAACGATGATGATGCTGGGCCTCGCCGCTTCCGTCATTGCCAAACGCGCCGCCACCGGCATTTCCATTCTGCATGGCGACAATATGGATTTGGCACTGGCCACGCGCCGTTTCGGCAATTTCATTGAATATGTGCCCATGGCCCTTTTGCTGATGGCGCTGATGGAATTGCAATCGGCCAGCGGCCTTGCGACGTTGCAACCGCTTGAGCCAGACTTCGTCACCTATCAGCCTTTCCACCCGCTCAAGGCCGATCTGTTGCGCTGCATGGCTGACCCAACCGGCGCGGAAGCCTATAACGCAGCACTGGCGCTGACCCGCAACGAACCAGAAAAGCGATTTTTGGAATGGAAAAAAGGCACCCCGATTTACCCTGACTGATATTGGCGACTAATCTCGCTTAAATTGTAGCGAACGACGCAAGAGGTCAAAGATGAATTACTTCATCACAAGCGACGTCCCGCAGCTCGATGAAGGATTAAAGTTTTATTGTGATGCACTGGATCACGTTGAAGTCTCCCGCTCTGTCGCGGCTTATGCCACTCTTAAGGGTGGCAGTTCACAAATCGGCTTGATCAAGAAACAGGCCGACACGAAACCGGCAATGGGATCTGACTACATTCGTCGACAACTCCATGCACACTTTCAACCTTTGCGAGGCTCGAAAAACTTGGTCGAACGCAAACGCCATCGGCGACGTTGCCGAACAAGGGAAGCAGATTGATTTGACCAGCCCCGCTTGCAAGACAATCACGCAGCTTGATGCAAATTCGATCTGTTACCTGCGGCAAATGGCAGCTTATTATCGCGCCAGACCTACCCGATTGATTTTGATGCTCGTTCAAAAAGGGGAAGACGCACAATGGACACAGCAGCTAATTTGGCGAAGTAATTTTACAGCGAACAGTTTGGCCGCTATAGATATTCACTTGGTTTCTGCCGCGAGCCTAGCAACTCTGAGGTGACGAAATGTATCAAGCCACTGGACCAGGAAGAGTTGAGATAGTTACAGACGACAAGGTCACAGGCACTTTAGAGGCTCTTCTGTATAACTTTGATTTTGACGATTTTTCTGGGCACAAATTTCACCCACTCAAGACTGCACATGCGAACTTTCTGTCATCGCGCGTTTTTCCCTTAATTGAGGGCAATCGGGGTAATATTTGGTTGCGCGGATCGGCCAGCAAAATCGGTGAGACAGACTGGAACATGACACTTTCCATGGTACGAGCGGGACAGGTTCAGGCCTTCTTGCTGGATGGAGGCATTAAATCCGAGCAAATCGTTGCAAATGCGGTCGGTGAGAGCCTAGCGAAACGCCACTCAGAAGACGATCCGCGCGACCGTGGGGTTTATCTATGGGTAAGGCCAAACGCGAGTGTTCGGCCTCCACTCCCAACTAGAGTTCCCCCCAAGCCAGCGCTTTCGAGGGGAAAACTGAAGAAGCTTTATGTTTATGACCGCAGCAGCTTTCTTGACCGCATGCAAGCTTCTGGACGGTTCGACGACAACGAAGTCGTGACGCTGGCTATTGACAAGGGAATTGATGAACTCAAAGATTCGTTCGACGTACTCTTGGAGCACGGACAGATATTTAATCGCGCTCTATTCCAAACTCATGGCATGCCCGGCGGAATTTGGTTTGGGAATGAGGTCCTAACAAAATATGTATTGACTAGCAAATTTAACAAATACGCGGCGCTCTTCCCTTCAGTAACCCGCATTTACTTCGATGGCTGCAATGTCGCGGGAGGCGAAGATGGGACAAATTTCTTGCTCGCTGCAGGGAATATATTTTTGGCCAGAGGCGGAGGTGAAGCTGTCGGTTGGATCACTCTCGGCACTGCGATGCCAGGATTCTTGCCATTCATCGGAGGTCACACGATTCACTTCGGCTTTGATAACTCTAACAATGTCAAAAGAATTAGATTCTTCCCTGGAGGGTCCCCAAATTTTCCAGACTCATGGATTCCTGCCCGCTAGAATCGGTGGACCTCAGCGATCATCGGATTTGATCCAGCCCCACCGCTCGACCGGCACACGCCCCTTGACTCCCTGACCATACGCTCCTATCTCCCCTTTCAGCTATTGGCACTCTTAGAATGTGAGTGCTAACAGCCCCTCGGTCGCTCTCTCCGCGGCTATGCAATTTTGAAGCAAAACAAGGAGTTATCACACATGAAGTTCCGTCCTTTGCACGACCGCGTTGTCGTGAAGCGGCTTGAAGAAGACACCAAAACCAAGGGTGGCATCATCATCCCCGAAACCGCACAAGAAAAGCCAATGCAGGGCAAGATCGTCGCTGTAGGCCCCGGCGGCCGCGATGAAGCCGGCAAGCTGATCCCGATTGACCTGAAGAAGGGTGATTTGATCCTCTTCGGCAAATGGTCTGGCACCGAAGTGAAGATCGACGGCGAAGAACTGTTGATCATGAAGGAATCCGACGTGATGGGCGTTCTCGAGAAATAGTTTTTTCGAACTCTCAATCATTCAACATTTTTAAAAAGGAATTTTAATATGGCTGCAAAAGAAGTCCGTTTCGGCGGCGAAGCCCGCGAAAAAATGCTGCGTGGCGTCGACATTCTCGCCAATGCTGTAAAAGTCACCCTCGGCCCCAAAGGCCGCAACGTCATCATCGACAAGTCCTATGGCGCACCCCGCACTACCAAGGACGGTGTGACCGTTGCCAAGGAAATCGAACTGGAAGACAAGTTCGAAAACATGGGCGCACAAATGGTGCGCGAAGTTGCTTCCAAAACCAATGACATGGCTGGCGACGGCACGACCACTGCAACCGTTCTGGCCCAGGCCATCGTGCGCGAAGGCGCCAAGAACGTGGCTGCCGGCATGAACCCGATGGATCTGAAGCGCGGCATTGATCTGGCCGTCATTGCGGCGATCGAACACATCAAGAAGCAGTCCAAGAAGGTCAAAGGCACCGAAGAAATTGCCCAGGTTGGCACCATCTCCGCCAATGGCGACAAAGAAATCGGCAATATCATTGCGGAGGCCATGCAGAAGGTCGGCAACGAAGGTGTGATCACCGTCGAAGAAGCCAAGACTGCTGAAACGACAAAGGATATTGTTGAAGGCATGCAGTTTGATCGCGGCTATCTCTCGCCTTACTTCATCACCAATGCCGACAAGATGGTGGCCGAGCTGGAAGATGTTTACATCTTGCTGCACGAAAAGAAGCTCTCGAGCTTGCAGCCGATGCTGCCGATCCTCGAAGCGGTGGTTCAAACCTCCAAGCCCTTGCTGATCATCGCTGAAGACATTGAAGGCGAAGCGCTGGCCACCCTCGTGGTCAACAAGCTGCGCGGCGGCCTCAAGATTTGCGCTGTCAAAGCCCCAGGCTTTGGTGATCGCCGCAAGGCCATGCTCGAAGACATTGCAACGCTGACCGGCGGCCAAATGATTGCTGAAGACCTTGGCATTAAGTTGGAATCCGTAACCTTGGATATGCTCGGCCGCGCCAAGCGCGTTCGCGTTGACAAGGAAAACACGGTGATTGTGGATGGTTCAGGCAAGAAGGCTGATATCGCTGGCCGCATTGCGCAAATCAAAGCCCAGATCGAAGAAACCACTTCGGATTATGATAAAGAAAAGCTGCAAGAACGTTTGGCCAAATTGGCTGGCGGCGTTGCTGTCATTAAGGTTGGCGGTTCAACCGAAATCGAAGTGAAAGAAAAGAAGGACCGCGTGGACGACGCGCTGAACGCCACGCGTGCAGCCGTCGAAGAAGGTGTGGTTCCCGGCGGCGGCGTTGCTTTGTTGCGCGCCAAGAAAGCTGTTGATGCACTGCATTCTGATAATGCTGACATCATGGCCGGCATCAAGATCGTGTCGAAAGCGCTTGAAGCGCCGCTTCGTCAGATCGTTGAGAACGCTGGCGTGGAAGGCTCTATCGTTGTGGGCAAGCTGTTGGAGAAATCTGGCAACTTCGGCTTTAACGCACAAACGGAAGAATATGTGGACATGGTTGCCGCTGGCATCATTGACCCCACCAAAGTTGTGCGCGTGGCCTTGCAAGATGCAGCATCTGTTGCAGCCTTGCTGATCACCACCGAAGCCATGATCGCCGAAAAACCAAAAGCCTCAGCACCTGCAATGCCAGGCGGCATGGGCGGCGGCGGCGGCATGGGCGGCATGGATTTCTAAGAAATTCAAAACCTCTCCATCGGCGGGCTTGACCCGCCGATCCAGACTTACTTCAAAACAAGACAAACCCCGGTGGCAACACTGGGGTTTTTTGTTGACCCAAAATTCAATTTGTTCTTATATTGTTCTATTGAAATGTCGAAAATGTGTATTATGTTACACCGAGAATAAATTGGAGCGGGATAGTCGCAAACTTATTGCTGAGTTGCTTGCAGATGGTTGGATGGCGGTGGGCATCACGGGTTCGCACCATCATTTTAAACATCCAACCAAGCAAGGCAAAGTGACTGTGCCGCATCCACGAAAAGATTTGCCGATTGGCACCGTGAGATCAATCCTGCGGCAAGCCAAGCTTTTGAAACATTAGGATCACCCATGCGCTTCATCGCCCTTGTCCATAAAGACACAGACAGTTGCTATGGTGTCAGCTTCCCTGATGTGCCGGGCTGCACGTCGGCTGGCGACACTTTAGATGAAGCCCTCACCAACGCGGTCGATGCCCTCTCCGGCCATATCCGCCTGATGGAAGCCGATGGCGATGAGCTGCCAAGCCCACGCACATTGGAAGACATCTCAACGGACGCAACTTTCACCGAAGACATGCAAGGAGCAATCATCACAGCCGTGCCTTTGGTGCGTGACAGAGGTTCAACAACAAGAATCAACGTGTCGCTAGATTTGGGGTTGTTGGAAGCGATTGACGGTTTGGCGAAAGAGCGGAGCCAGACAAGGTCGGCATTTCTGGCATCGGCCGCGAGACGGGAGTTGTTAGATTCGTGAGATTATAGATTGATGGTGTATCATCTTAGAAGGGCAGCGTATTGCAACGAAACAGATAATATTTTATTCCAACGCTTCATGGAGTTCCATAATGTCCGACTTAGATGATGACAAAGACTTTGAAATTTCTGAAGAGCAAGAAGTCGCGGAAGAAGAAAGGTATTTGAAAAGGCTTTCGGAAATATCTAGTGAGATATTTAGTAGTCCTAGCGATCCCGATATACAAACAATTGTTAAAAGGATTGAAGATCGCGATCTGATTTTGAGGCCAAAATTTCAACGATCAGAAGTATGGGACGACGTTCGAAAAAGTAAGCTTGTAGAATCTGTATTTTTAAATCTCCCCGTGCCTCCTGTGTTTTTGGCAGAGGATGAAGATGGAACAAAAGTAGTTGTCGATGGGCAGCAACGACTGCAATCAATCGATGATTTCTTTCACAACCGTTTGACACTCAAGGGTCTTGAAATTGCCAAGGACCTAAATGGACTTAAGTTTCAAAACGTGTCTCGTCAATTAGATCGTAGGTTTAAGCAACGTGTGTTACGTGTGCTAACGATAAGCTATAATGCCGAGATAGACGTAAGGTTTCTAATTTTTGAGCGATTGAATACCGGATCGGTTCCGCTGGTAGACCAAGAGATCAGAAATGCGACGTTGAGCGGCACTTTCAATGATTTACTAAACGAATTAGCAACTAACAATGAATTCCTGTCGGCAATCGGAGCGAAATCTGCGGACAAACGCCTCCGTCATCATGAGTTAATTCTGCGTTTTTTTGCAGTAAGATTTCGATTCAAACAATACTCTACACCGCTGAAACTTTTTCTATCTAACTATATGAAGGATAACAGAAGGCTTAGAACTGAAAGTGAAACAGCCTTAGCAGACGATTTCAAAATAGGTTTGAAAAACTGCAGAACTGTTTTTGGAGAATACGCTTTTAGAAAATTGATAATTGAAACAGGGAAATATCAAAAGCCACTCAGCCGAGCTGTTTTTGAACTTCAGATGGCTGTTTTATCCACCTTGGAAGTTACGATGGTTAGTGATCGCGCGGTGGAAATCAAAACCGTTTTCGAGGCACTATATAAAAATCAAAATTTTAACGAATTACTGACTAGAGGAATCGACCACCGCAAGAGATTTTTTAAGCGGTTTAGTATGTTTTTAGAAGGGCTCAAAGCTATCGGGATAGATTCGGTTTTCAAAAATGAATTTCCGGATCAGTGGGATATCTGAGTTTTGCAGTCCGAGCGGATCGTGAAGGCAGGGCGCATCGCCGCGAGAAAGCGAATTCGGTCACTTCTAGTTATTGCGATCAAAATAGAAAAAGGGATTCTCGCATCAGGCGGTCTAGGCATTACCGGACTTCCCGCCCACACAACTTTGTTACGACACGCAGTTTTAGAAATGGTCAGTTTTCTTCAGCAGGTTTTGGCGGAACGGCTGAGTTCAACTTTTGAATCGCTGCCAAATACTTGGGACCAACTGAGTACACTGCAAAAAGTGCTATAGCTAGACATGTGCATAGGAAAGTAAATGAAGCCCTCGATGATGAAGACCAATTGTTTTCGAACGCCGACACAATAAACAAATACGCAAGAAAGTTGCAGAGTGCAACTTTATCACTTCATGATCCAAGTAGAGTAGGAGGCGAACTTACTAGATCGAGCGCTCAGTCGTTTCTGAGAAACAATGGAAGCAAAGAACTCTTTCGAGTTGTTGGATTACTGGGACCGAGTCAGATGAAATTTCAGGATTGGCTGTCAAAAAACCACACAAACTTTAGAAATGTTGGCGATTTTTTAGATACGATGATAACAATACGAAACGAAGTGGCCCACGGTGAAATACAGATTGTTCCTTCGAGTCGTGATGTTCGAATCTATTTTCTAATTTGCAAGAGGCTTATAGGTAGGTTTGACGATTATTGGGGGCAGCAGTGATTCATTCAGCAATTTGGATTTAGAACGGAAACTCTTTTCTTAAACCCCCTCACCCAATCTCCACATAAAGCTTTCGCCCAAGCGCCGTTGCGGCACGTCGCAATGTGCTCAGCGTCACTGATTTATTCTCGGGATCAAGCAGGCGGTCTAACTGTCTGCGGTCAGTTTTCATGGCAGATGCCATAGCGGTTTTGGTAATGCCTTGGGCTTTCATGCCTTCGGCAATTTGCCATGCCAATACGCGCTTGATCGCCACGTCTTCAGCTTCAGCCAGCAAGCCTTGATCTTCGAGAAAGTCATCAAATGTTTCTTTGCTGATACTAGCCTTGGCTTTAATCATCACCTCACCCCACCTTCCGCCCCACATGCTTGCGCAATACGGCGTTAATCCGCGTTTGATAGCCTTCGCCTTGGCGCTTGAACCAAGCCACCACATCGGCATCAAGCCTAAGTGTAAGCTGCTGCTTAATCGGTTTGTAAAACATGCCGCGCTTTGCGCCTGACCAATCGAGCTGTTCGGGGATGTCAGAAAAATCAATTTCTGAATCGGGCATTGCTGCCACTTTATTCAACATCTGCATTTGTGCTGCGGAATATTTTTTAGAATTCACCTTCTTCATATGCTTTCCTTTCATGGCGTGAAACCTTTCGCGCGCTAATAATTCGGCCAGCTACGCCGTCTTCCGGTAGGGTGTGAACGACAAACAGTAACGCTGGCCCAACCATTCCAATCGATTGCCAGCGATCGTTGCCATGATAACTCATTTCGAAACGTGAGACATAAAACGGATCATTGAACACATCCTGCGCCAGAACAAAGTCAATGCCATGCTTAATAATGTTTGCTTGTTCTTTGATCAAATCCCAAGTCCAAGTCACGTAACACCTTTTATGTAACTACATATCTGATACTACAAATTCTCACATTTTACAATCCCCCCACTTCCCTTCCTCGCCCGCCTCCCCTAAAGCCTGCCCATCATGATCCGCATTGACTCCATTTCCAAACAGAACGGCCATCAAATTCTATTTGTTGAGGCTTCGGCTGCTTTAAATCGTGGCGAAAAGATTGGGCTGGTTGGCCCCAATGGTGCGGGCAAGACGACGTTGTTCCGCATGATTACGGGACAAGAAGAAACCGATGAGGGCCAGGTTTCAACTGATCGTGGCATTAGCATTGGTTATTTCAGCCAAGATGTGGGCGAGATGCATGGCCGCTCTGCTGTGGCTGAAGTGATGGAAGGGGCTGGCCCGGTTAGCGCTGTGGCCAGTGAAATGGCAGCGCTTGAAGAGGCGATGGCTGATCCCGACCGCATGGATGAGATGGACGATATCATTGCGCGTTATGGCGAAGTTCAGGCCCAGTTTGAAAAGCTGGATGGCTATGCCCAAGATGCGCGCGCGCGTGAAGTGTTGGCGGGCTTAAGTTTTAGCCAAGAAATGATGGATGGCGATGTTTCCAAACTTTCGGGCGGGTGGAAAATGCGCGTGGCGCTGGCCCGCATTTTGTTGATGCGCCCCGATGCCATGTTGCTGGATGAGCCTTCAAACCATCTTGATCTTGAAAGCCTGATTTGGCTTGAGCATTTTTTAAAAAATTATGATGGCCTGTTGTTGATGACATCGCACGACCGTGAATTTATGAATCGCATCGTCACCAAAATTGTTGAAATTGATGGCGGTGAACTCACCTCATATTCGGGTGACTATGAATTTTATGAGGCCCAGCGCGCGCTTGCTGAAAAACAACAGCAAGCATCATTCGAACGCCAGCAAGCCATGCTTGCCAAGGAATTGAATTTCATTGCGCGTTTTAAAGCCCGTGCGTCTCACGCCGCACAAGTGCAAAGCCGTGTGAAAAAACTTGAAAAGATTGATCGCGTTGAACCGCCCAAACGCCGCGTTTCCGTGGCCTTTGATTTTGCGCCTGCACCGCGCTCTGGCGAAGATGTGGTCAGCTTATCACGCGTGCATAAATCTTATGGCGCGCGCAATATCTATGCCGATTTGGATTTTCAAATTCGCCGCAAAGAACGCTGGTGCTTGATGGGCATCAACGGTGCAGGCAAATCAACATTGTTGAAATTAATTGCAGGCTCAACCGAGCCTGATCAAGGCCAAGTGCAAATTGGTGCATCGGTGAAGATGGGATATTTCGCCCAACACGCCATGGAATTGTTGGATGGCGAACACAGCGTTTTTGAATCATTGGAACACGCCTTCCCGCAAGCAACCCAAGGCTCGCTTCGCAACCTTGCGGGCGCATTCGGTTTTTCTGGCGATGATGTGGAGAAAAAATGTCGCGTGTTATCCGGCGGCGAGAAAGCCCGCTTGGTCATGGCGCAAATGTTGTTTGATCCACCAAATTTTCTGGTGCTGGATGAACCCACCAACCACTTGGATCTTTTCACCAAGGAAATGCTGATCAAAGCCTTGAGCGATTATGAAGGCACCATGCTTTTCGTGTCGCATGACAGGCATTTTCTCGCAGCACTTTCCAACCGCGTGTTGGAATTAACGCCCGAAGGCATTCACCAATATGGTGGCGGCTATACCGAATACGTCGAACGCACGGGGTATGAAGCGCCGGGGTTGATGGCTTAACCCTTCGCCGCCTCTTCCAGTTTCGCAATCTCAAACTTTCCCATCTGCATCATGGCCGCCATCACGCGGGCGCTTGCTTCGGACGTGCTATCCCGCATCAATTCCATGAAGCGTTTTGGCACGATCTGCCAACTGAGGCCGAATTGATCTTTCAACCAACCACAGCGTGAAGGGCTGCCGCCCTTCACCAGATAGTCCCACAGGCGATCTGTATCTGCCTGATCTTCCGTGTCCACCATCAACGATACGGCTTCGGTAAGTTTGAACATCGGCCCGCCGTTCAAGGCCACATAGTCAACGCCGCCCAAAGTGAACTCCACCACAAAGGCTTTGCCGCCATTGCGGCTCACATGAGTGATTTTGGAATTCTTGAACGCCGCCACATAATAAGTTGCAGCCTCTTCGGCATTGCCATCAAACCACAGAAAGGTCTTTATCTTTTGTCCGTCAGCCATCACATCACGCCCGTTTCCACAAACTGCGCCAATTGCTTTAACGAATCCTGCCAACCAAGATGACACATTTCTTCGGGAATGATATCGGGCACGCCCGCTTGCGTGATCGACAAATCTGTTCCGCATGAAACTTTCTTCAAAACGACAGTCACAGTAATATCGCCAGCCAAATTAGGATCATCAAATTTGTCGTTGTAGTGCAGCTTTTCATTGGGCACGAGCTCGAGATAGGTGCCGCCGAATGAATTGCTTCCGCCTGAATCAAATTCAGTGAACTTCATGCGAAACGAGCCGCCCACTTTTGCGTCCATGTGATCAACGGTGCAGGTATAGCCTGCCGGCGCAATCCATTTGCACATAGCAGCCGGATCAAGAAACGCCTTGTAAACGCGCGAAGGCGGCGCTTTCAACACGCGGTGAAAGTTCAATGTATAGGGCATGGCTATCTCCTGACCAGTGACTCAAACATGTTTTCCATAAACCAAATATTGCAATCCAGACTCAGTTCGACGTGATGCCTTCAAATTCAATTGCAACGGCGTTGCTGAATTTTCAAGGAGCCGCCGCCCATTTCCCGCAATCACCGGAAATTGGATAAATCGCATTTCATCCAGCGCGCCCGCACGCAGGAGCGACTGAACGAGACTGATGCTCCCATGCACACCAATTGCCTTGCCCGAACGCGATTTGAGATCGGCAATTGAGGTGGACAGGTCCTGATTTATAATTGTCGACATATTCCATCTAACGTCTCGCAGCACACTGCTCACCACAAATTTCGGTGTGCTGTTGATAAAATCCGCAAAAGGCTGGATGTTTGAACTGGGCCAAAAGCCTGACCACTCTTCATATTGTTTTCGACCCAGAAGCACCGCATCTTGCTCGGCAATGGTCTCACGGATGAGTTCGGTGATATCCCCATAAAGACCTTGCCGCACAAATATGTTCGGTGCTTCAACAACCCCATCAAGTGACATCATCAGAAATGAGCTGAGTTTTCTCAATGAGTTGAGTTTTCTCATGGAGTGAAGGCTTGCTATTTAGTTGCACTGAGCAATGAGAAATGTGCGCCCTGCGGGTCAATGGCATTCACCGTCCATTGCCCACCGGGAACTTCCATTGGCCCCATGGCAATTTTGCCGCCGCCCTTCAGAAGCCGCGCCACCGCAGCATCAATGCCATCCACCATGGTGTAGTAAGACCAGCCCGACATGCGTTCGGCATCAGCTTTTTTCATCATGCCGCCAATGTCTTTGCCGTCAATTTGGAAGAGTTGATAAATGCCATAAGGCCCCATGTCATGGCCAGGGCCTTTGGTCCAGCCGAACATGCCCGCATAAAAATCCCACGCCATGTCGAGATCACTGGTGTGAAGTTCGTTCCAACCGAATGTGCCTGCAGAGCCTTCTGTGGTGCGCTCTCCGGGGTCCGCCAGCATCGGCTGCATGATATTGAAAGCCGCGCCTGTGGGGTCTGCCACCACGGCCATGCGCAAAATGCCCGGCACATCCCAAGGCTCGCGGTGCACGGCACCACCGAGTGACTTGACCTGATTGCAAGCTGCATCCACATCGAACGACAGAATATAACCAGCCCAAAACGGTGACATGTCTTTGATCTCGGGCGGCGTCTCCATAATCCCGCCCACACCAATCTTGCCCACATTGGCCACATGATAACTGGGCGGCTGGTTGGTATAATTCCAGCCAACAACATCAGCGTAAAACGTCTTAGCCGCCTCAACATCGGGCGTCATCAAATCGTGCCAGACAAATGGATTTTGCATGCCGAACCTCCTTGTTGTGTTTCCGCTATAAAAGCATATTTTGGCAGGAAAATGAAATCGTAAAGGCAGCTGCACCACGCACAAAAAAGACCCAAGCCTTAATTATAATTCATGACAAACAACTGACGGATTCGGGGCTTATGAGCCGTCTTCAATATTGCTATGCAGCAAACTGCATTTAGGGGTCCATATGAGCACAACTTCAAAAACCATGATCGGCCTGGCCATTATCGCTGGCTTGGGCTTTGGCCAGTGGAAATACAACATCGGCCAAACGGCGCTGAATTATGTGCACCCGCAAGCCCCCGCCCAGCAGGCCGCAGGCAGCGGCAATGCTCCAGCCACTGCTGGAAACGCTAGCGCCAAGCGCAGCATTCCCCCGGTTGCCGTCAAATTGGCGCAAGCCAAGAAAGCCGATTTCCCAATCATCGAGCGCAGCTACGGCACCATGGCCTCGCCGCAAGTTGTCACCGTCAACGCCCGCGTCGCCAGCCAGGTCAACCAAGTGAATGTGCAAGATGGTCAATTGGTGAAGGCCGGCGATGTTCTTTTGGAGCTGGATGACCGCGCCTTGCAAACCACCTTGGCCAAAGATGTTGCTGCTTTGGCCAAGGATCAAGCCAATTTGGCAAACAATGAGATCCAGTTGCAGCGCGCCCGGACATTGGCGGCGCGCAACGCGGGCACATTGCAAGATGTAGATAATGCGGTTGCAGCCGAAAAATCTGCCCAACAACTCATCAGCGCCGATCAATCCGTGATCGATGCCGATAAACTGCAGCTGGATTTCGCCAAGATCAAAGCTCCTTTTGACGGCAAGCTCGGCGCACTTTCCGTGGTGCCGGGCGCACTTGTCGCCGCATCAAGCAACTCAGTTGCTGCCGCTGGTCTGATGACCATCACCCAGATGCAACCGTTGAAGGCGACCTTCCGCTTGCCTGAGCAATCCCTGAGCGCGATCCGCGCAAAGATGGACAAAAAGGAAGACGTAACCGTGCGTGCCTATGCCTCAGGCAGCCACGATCTTCTCGACCAAGGCAAACTGACCTTCATCGATTCAAGCGTGGATGTTGCGTCGGGCACCATCGGATTGGCCGCGACAATGGCCAATGACAAGCTGGCTCTCTGGCCGGGCCAGCGCGTTCAAGTGGAAGTGGAATATGGAACCATCATGGGCGCACTCACTGTGCCCGCCGTTGCCGTTCAGCAAGGACAGATTGGCACCTACGTCTGGGTGGTGGACGACCAGAACAAGGCGACAGCAACGCCAGTGAAAGTGGCGCGTTATGAAAATGACGTGGCTTCAATATCCGACGGTCTCGGTGAAGGCGCACAAGTCGTCATCGAGGGCCAAGCCAAACTGGCCAATGGCGCTGAGGTTCGGGCAGGCAAGCCAGCCGACGCGACGGGCGCAACCAATGCGCCCGCTGCGACGACGGCAAGCGCAATCACCACGCCGGCAGATGCAGCAACACCAGCTGACGCATCAGGCCAGAAGAAACCCAAGAAAGACAAGACAACAGGAGATCAAGCCCAATGAATATCTCCGAATTTTGTATCAGGCGCCCCGTCGCCACGATCCTGATGTCCGTCGCCATTCTGTTGGCGGGTCTCTTCGCGTGGAAAATCTTGCCCGTTGCGGCTTTGCCCCGTGCCGAGTTTCCAACCATCAGCGTCTCTGCAAGCCTGCCAGGCGCATCACCTGATATTATGGCGACATCCGTTGCCACACCCCTGATCAAACAATTCGCAACGATTTCAGGCATTGATACGATTTCCACCTCGAACTCTCTGGGTTCGACCAACATCACCATTCAGTTTGTTTTGAGCCGTCCAATCGACGCGGCGGCGGCAGACGTTCAGGCCGCCATTGCACGCGTTCTGAGAGACCTACCGCAGAACATGACACAGCCGCCAAGCTACCGCAAAGTGAACCCGGCAGACGCGCCCGTTCTCCTGCTCGCCATCAAGAGCGACATTGCGTCCATGACCGACCTTGATGACATTGCCGAAAATATTCTTTCGCCCACGCTTTCAACAGTGGATGGCGTCGCACAAGTTTCAGTCTATGGCAGCCAACAATTTGCCGTTCGCATTGAGATGGACCCTGACGCACTGGCCGCAAAAAACATCACCGTCACCCAATTGCAGCAGGCAATCTCATCGGCAAACCAGCAAACGCCACTGGGCACACTGGTGGGCGGGCCGCAACAACTAACGCTCTTGGCAGATACGCAACTTTCAAACGCCAGCCAGTTTGCCAATCAGGTGATTGCCACCCGTAACGGCAGCACTGTGCGCCTGCGCGATGTGGCCCGCGTGATTAATTCGGTTGCCAATGTCCAATCTTCGGCCAGCTATGACGGCAGCCGCGCTATTATTCTCGCCGTGCAGCGCCAGCCTGATGCCAATACTGTAGATGTTGTTGACAAGGTCAAAGCCCTGCTGCCACAGATCCAGCAACAACTGCCAGCGACCGCCTCCATCAGCGTGATGAGTGACCGTGCGGCCTCCGTAAAATCATCCGTGAACGATGCGCAGTTTACGTTGGGCATTACCATCTTGCTGGTCATCGGCATTGTCTATGTCTTCATCCGTTCGGCTCGTGCCACGATTATTCCCGCCATTGCTGTGCCCATTTCGCTGATCGGCACCTTGGGCATCATGTATCTTTTGAACTTCTCCATCGACAACGTGTCGCTCATGGGCATCACGCTCGCGGTGGGTCTCGTGGTTGACGACGCCATTGTGATGTTGGAAAATATCGTCCGCCACATGGAAGAAGAACACAAAGGGCCATTTCAGGCGGCCATTGATGGTGCCGCCGAAGTGGGCTTCACCATTCTGTCGATTTCTGTTTCTCTGGTGGCGGTGTTCATTCCCGTGCTGCTGATGGGCGGTGTGATTGGCCGCATCTTCAATGAATTCGCGGTCGTCGTGACTGTCGCTATCCTTGTTTCAATGTTCGTCTCCCTCACCCTCACCCCGATGATGGCATCGCGCATTTTGAGCGAAGATCACACGCCGGGCTTTGTCGGTCGCTTCTTTGAAATGCTGCTCAATGGTTTGACGCGCGGCTATGAATGGATGTTGAACCTCTGTCTGAAGTTCCACCCGCTGGTGTTTCTGGTGTTCCTCGGCACGGTCTATGCCACCGTGTTCATGTTCAACACCCTGCCCAAAGGGTTTTTCCCAACCGAAGACATTGGCCAGATGCAGATTTCAACGCAGGGCAGGCAGGATATTTCATACCTCACCATGAAGGGGCTTCAGGATCAACTCGCTGCCAAGGTCAGCCAATACCCCGGCATTGCCCATGTGGCATCCACAGTTGGTTCAAGCTCAGGTGCTATGAATTCTGGCCGCATGTTTGTTGAGTTAAAGCCCAAAGACCAGCGCGCCGCCTTGCCGCAAGTGATGACAGATTTGCGCAAAATGCTGAACAGCGTTCCCGGCATTACGGCCACAGCGACCCCGGTGCAAAATCTTTCAATCGGTGCCCGCCCGGGTGCAAGTGCCAACCAGATTGTGGTGCAAGCCCTTGACGTCAGCGCGATGAACCAGTGGGCCGACAAATTGACCACGGCCCTCGCAAAAGATCGTGCCTTCTTTACCGATGTCACCTCAGACTCGCAAAGCACGGCCCAGCAAGCCCGCCTCATCATTGACCGCGAAAAAATGCAAGCACTTGGCGTAGGTTCAGACACTTTGCGCACAACGCTTTATGCAGGTCTCGGTGGCCAACAAGTTTCAACCATTTATTCCAATGGCAACACCTATCAAGTGATTATCGAGCTCGACACCAAAACTGAATGGAACCCCGAAAATTTGCAGAAAATCCAAGTGGCCACATCAACTGGAACGCTTGTGCCGCTTGGAACTTTTTCGCATATCGAACGCACATCAGGTGCTTTGACATTGAACCAGCTTGGCCAACTTCCTGCGGTCACCGTTTCCTTCAACTTGCCCCAGGGCGTGGCGCTGGGTTCCGCGACCGATGAGATCACCAAGATCAAAGCTGACAACAATTGGCCCAATGCCGTGTCGACCGCCTATTACGGCACGGCGAAAACCTTCCAGGACTCAACGGCGGGCCAAGGCCTTCTCATCATGGGTGCCATCCTTACGATCTACATCATCCTAGGCATGCTCTATGAAAGCTTCATCCACCCGCTCACCATTCTCTCGGGCCTTCCCGCCGCTGCGGCGGGTGCCTTGGGTGCGCTTTGGCTTGGCGGTTTTGATCTTTCGATCATTGCGGTGATTGGCCTTTTGATGCTGATCGGCATTGTGAAGAAAAACGCCATCATGATGATTGACGTTGCCATCAAACTCCGACGAGATGGGATGAGCGCAAAAGATGCCATTCACAAGGCCTGTCTGATGCGTTTCAGGCCCATCATGATGACAACCCTTGCCGCATTGATGGGCGCACTGCCCATCGCGTTAGCAGCGGGTGCAAGTTCCGAACTGCGCCAGCCGCTGGGCATCGCTGTGGTGGGTGGACTTGTGGTGTCGCAAGCTTTGACGCTCTTCATCACCCCTGTGCTCTATATCTATATGGAAAATCTGTCGAACTGGCTCACCCGCAGTAGAACCGCCCCGCAGCCAGCGGTGCCCTCAGGGATACATCAACCGGCGGAGTGAGGCAGCTTACTGCCCCGTCAGCTTTGCAATAAATTCAGGCGTGGGATAACTGTCCGCAGGCCAGCCGATCTTTATCTGCTCGGCTTTGACAGCCGCGCGTGTGCCCGCGCCAATTTTGCCGTCGGGCTTACCCACATCATAACCTTTCGAAATCAAAAACTGCTGCAAGGCCACGACCTGCGGGTAACCCGGCACATGAACCGCCACCCGCCCGGGTGAAACCGCAGGTGCGCCTGCAATGCGCGTCGCGAGATAGGCCGCTGTCGTCGAATAAACCAGGCTCTCATTCCATTTCAAATAGGCCTTGGTGAAATTTGCATAGGCCAGAAACGCCGGACCATCTTTGCCCATTGGCAAGAGCAGCGCCGCAGTCAAGGAATCGGCCTTGATCGGCTGCCCACTGGCCGAAACCACGCCCCACTTTGACCATTCTGCCCGCGTGTGTTGAATGGCAAGATCAGCCTGATCATAAGGCAAATCTCCCGTCAGCTTCACTTCTTGAATCCATGGCTTGCCCGCAACCCAGCCGCTCTTCTTCAAAAGATTGGCCGTCGACGCAATCACATCTGGAATAGAGTCGCGCAAATTCACTTTACCATCGCCATCAAAATCCACGCCGCTTGTCGCATAATCATAGGCCATGAATTGCGTTTGGCCGATTTCGCCCGCCCAAGCGCCGCGCATTTCTTCAGGGCTGAGCCAGCCTTTCTGAATGAGTTGCAGAGCAGGAATAATCTGCGGGCGGAATTTCTCCGGCCGTCTGCAATCCCACGCCAAAGTCACCAAGGACTGAACTGTGGGGGAGTTGCCAATGTCTGCGCCGAAATCCGTTTCCAAAGCCCAAAAGGCAGTGATCACGGCGGCAGGCACACCATATTGCTGTTGCACGGCATCAAACGTAGCCTTGTTCTGCGCAATCAATGCCCGGCCTTTGACAATGCGTGCCGCCGTCGCCAATCGCCCCGAGAATTGCAAAAAACTGAGCGCAAACACATTCTGCGCGCGATCACGTTTGATAATGCCTGCATCATATTGCACGCCATCAAGTGCCGCCAAAGCTTGGCCAGAAACGCCCTGCGCCACGGCATCTTTCTTGACCTGCGCCAGAAAACCATCAAAGCCCTGCGCCGAATTTCCGCATGTGGCGGCAATCGCCGAAGAGGCAACAAAGCCCAGAGCCAGCCCTAAAACAGCAGCAAGTAATTTCATGTGGTTCTCCCGAATCATTGGCCTGATCAAAGGACATCAAGCCCGCGCATCATGCATTGCGTCAAGGCTGGTGATGATGCCGGGGGCCACGCAGAAATTCGCGCGGCGAAAGCGCCAATGCCAGAACGACACCAGCGAGAATACCCGTGGTGAGATCAACAAATATGGTGAGCAGAAATGTGGCGGCCAGCACAAGGCTTTCGCCCTTCGCGGCCTTGACCATGCGCCAAATCTCGGCCTTATCGGCCATGTTCCAACAGACCAAAGCCAAGATACCCGCCAGCGCGGCCAAGGGAATGTATCCCGCCAATGGGGCAGCAACCAGCATGAACACCAACAGGAACACTGAATGCAACATGCCTGAGATCGGACTTTTGGCCCCGGCTTTCACATTGGTCGCGGTGCGTGCAATAGTGCCTGTGGCAACAATGCCGCCAAACAAAGCTGAAGCCACATTGGCCACGCCTTGCGCCATCAATTCCGTGCTGGCGCGGTGCTTGCGCCCGCTCATACTGTCCGCCACCATCGCTGATAACAAAGATTCAATCCCGCCCAGCAGCGCCAAAGAAAGTGCTGCCGGGAACAGCGTGATCAGTCGGCCTATGCTTATGGCAGGAAAGTGTGGCACAGGCAGGCTGGAAGGAATGCCGCCAAAGCGGCTGGCAATGGTTTCCACCGCACCGGGAATGAACAACCCAGCCATTGCCGCAACGCAGACAGCAAGCAGCAACCCGGGCCATTGCGGACGGTAGCGGCGCAACACGCTGATCAAAGCGACGCTGGCAGCGGCAATCGCGAGCGCATAGAAGTTAAGAGTTCCAAACGCGGCCCCCAGCGCCGAGAGCTTGGACACCAATGGCCCCGGTTCTGTCCCACTCAATTGCAGCCCAAACAGATCCTTGATCTGGCTGGCAAAGATGATGACAGCGATGCCAGCGGTAAACCCAATGGTCACAGCATGTGGCACATAACGGATAAATCGCCCCAGCCCCGATGCCCCAACGAGAAACAGGATAACCCCCGCCATCATCGTGGCCAGAAATAACCCATCCAGCCCATGCACATCAG
>Ga0075023_100000003_pt1 | contig 56118 bp, 47 predicted proteins | sample Str014_FD_71388 | JGI IMG/M metagenome (GOLD analysis project Ga0075023, IMG submission 71388) | Freshwater sediment microbial communities in response to fracking from Pennsylvania, USA - Straight Creek_MetaG_SC_2014 | ecosystem: Environmental > Aquatic > Freshwater > Creek > Sediment | place... | reverse complement strand
CTGTGGCAACACAGGCTCCAGATGAATGGCCATCCAACAGGGGGCAACCCCTGTGGACAGAACCCGGCTTACAGGCCGACTGGCACTCTTCCTCGGCGTTGGACGATAAGGCCGCCAAAGCCTTGAAATGAATCGTATTTGAAACGATTTGTTAAGACTGCCCGGGGCATGTTGGGCTGGTTAACAAACTCTCAATCAACGCAAGTTCCTGATGTCTCAACCCGCCAGCATTTCTGATAGTACAAAAGCACGGCATGTGCCCGTCATGCTGCCCGAAGTGCTGCAAGCACTTGCCCCAGATGAGGGGGGTATTTTCATTGATGGCACATTCGGTGCGGGCGGCTACACGCGCGGCATTTTGCAGTCATCCGAAGCTCAGGTCATTGCCATTGACCGCGATCCTACAGCCATTGCGGCGGGGCAGGCCATGGTGGCGGAATTCGGCCCGCGCCTGAAACTGGTGCAGGGCACATTCGCCAATCTCGAAGAGATTCTCGCTGATTTAGGTTTGAGCAAAGTGCAAGGCGTGGTGCTGGATGTGGGTGTGTCTTCCATGCAGATCGATGAGGCAGCGCGCGGCTTCTCCTTCATGAAAGACGGCCCGCTCGACATGCGCATGGGGCAGGAGGGCAAGTCCGCCAAGGACTTCGTCAACACCTTGGATGCTGACGATCTGGCGCAGATCATTTTCATACTGGGCGAAGAGCCACGCTCACGCGCCATCGCCCGCGCCATTGTGAAAGCCCGCAGCGAAGCCCCGATCCTGACGACGATTGATCTGGTGAAGGCAGTGGAACGCGCCACCGGGCCGCAAAGGGCCCAAGACCGCACCCATCCCGCCACCCGCACATTTCAGGCGCTGCGCATTCATGTGAATGCGGAGCTGGAAGAATTGGCGGGTGCCTTGCTCGCCGCCGAAAATATCTTGGCCGAAGGTGGCAGGCTCGTCGTCGTCACCTTTCATTCGCTGGAAGACCGCATCGTCAAACGCTTCTTCGCTGCCCGCTCCGGCAAAGCGCCTGCAACTTCGCGCCATCAGCTGGGCGTACTCGAAGCGCCTCCTGCAACTTTCACGCAAACCCATCGCAACGCCCTTGCCGCAAGTGGGGCGGAGTCTCACATCAACCCACGGGCCCGTTCCGCCAAGCTGCGCTTTGCCATCCGCACGGACGCAATAGGTCTGCCGCTTTCGCCCGTAGATTTCGGCCTACCCCGGATGGAGCGGCACTGATGGTCAAACTCGCCAATGCCTTTCTCGTGGTCAGCGTTCTTGTCGCTGCTTTTTTTCTCTATTCGCTCGAACACAAAACCCGTGGCCTCGAACGCGACATTGCCAAAACCGAAAAATCAATCAACGATGAACGCGAGAAAATCAAACTGTTGAACGCCGAATGGGCCAGCCTCACACGGCCTGATCGTATTCAAAAAATTGCCGAAGAGCAGTTGAAGATGCAAACGCTGACTGCCCAGCAAATTGTGCCACTGGCAGAAATCGGTGCGCGCGTGCCCCAAACTCCACCGCTGAAACTTGAAGCGCAGAATGCCGATGAGATCGGCAAGATGTTGGAGAACCTCCAATGAACTTGCCCAATTCAAACCCGCGAGCACTCAAGGGCCAGAACCGCATTCGGCTACTGGGTATCGCCTTCACTGCGTTCTTCGCCGCGATCTCGGTCCAACTGGGCCAGCTCACCTTGCTGCATCACGCTGCCCCCGCCAATCCCGAACTTGCCGCGCATGAACCGCGCCAACCGCGCCCCGATATTGTGGACCGCAATGGTGTTGTGATGGCCACTGATATTTCCGTGTCGTCTCTCTATGCAGACCCGCGCAAGATCATTGATGTCGACGAAGCTGTCGAACTCCTCACCGCCAATATCCCCGATCTCGATGCTAAAACCTTGCGCGATAAATTAAAGCAGCCTGGCCGCGCCTTCGTCTGGCTCAAACGCCAAGTCGGCCCCGAACAACGCGACGCGATCTACAATCTGGGCATTCCCGGCGTGGGCTTTGTGGAAGAGCGCAAGCGCGTCTATCCATTGGGCCGCTTGGCCGCACACACAGTGGGTTATGTTGATGTCGATACCAAAGGCATTGCTGGCATCGAAAAGTTCTTGGATGAGCAGGGTGCGATTTACACCGCATCATTGAATGAACCTGAAACCCATTCAACAGCACCGGCCCAACTGTCGATTGACACACGCGTGCAACAGGCAGTCACCGACGAAGTGGCCAAGGCTGTGGTGAAATTCAAAGCCAAAGCCGGCGGCGGCATTATTCTGAATGTCGAGACGGGCGAAATCGTCGCACTGGCGTCTCTGCCCGATTATAACCCAAACGCCGAAGACAAGCGCCTCACTTCTGATCAGCAGAACAAGCTGACCAGCGGCGTCTATGAATTGGGTTCGGTCATCAAGGCCGTCACCTTCGCCATGGCCTTTGACTATGGCACCGCGACGTTGCAATCAACATTCGACACGCGTCAGCCGCTCCAAATCGGCAAGTTCAAAATTCACGATTTCCACGCCGCACATAAGCTTCAAACCACAGAGGAAGTCTTCACCAACTCGTCCAACATCGGCACAGCGAAAATGGCTTTACAAGTGGGGCTGGACAACCACATGGAGTTCCTCCGCCGCGTCGGTTTGCTCGACAGGTTGGTGACGGAAGTTCCCGAAAGCGCCAAGCCCTTGCTGCCGCGCCATTGGAGCAAACTTGCCTCTGCCACCGCAGCCTTCGGCCATGGTTTTGCCGTACAACCACTGCAAGGCTTGTCGGTGATTGCAGATTTGGTCAATGGCGGCATGTCCCTGCCGCCCACTTTCTTAAAGCGCTCCAAGGAAGAGGCGCAGGCCCTCGGCCACCGTATCGTTAAGCCGGAAACCTCTGAGAAGATGCGTTATATCTTCCGCCTCAATGTCGAAAAGGGGACGGGCGAAAAAGCCGACGTTCTGGGTTACCGCGTCGGCGGTAAAACCGGCACGGCCGAAAAGGTCATTCATGGCCGCTATTCCAAGGACAAGAGCCTGGCGAGTTTCATCGGGGCCTTCCCGATGGATCATCCAAAATATGCCATTTTGATTATGTTGGATGAGCCCCAACCGACATCCGAAACCCATGGTTTTGCCACAGCAGGTTGGAACGCCGTGCCCACCGCTTCAAATATCATCGCGCGCATCGCGCCAATGTTGGGCATCGAACCGCAATTCAGCGCCGAAGATTTGGCAAAACTTGCCAAGCAAGCCAAAACAGTGAAGAAAGAAGGCTGAGACAGTGACTGTTCTTCTCAGCCGCCTTTTGAAAGACGATGCAGCTTTGCCTAAGAGCGGCGATATAGCCATCGCTGGTCTCACCGCAGACAGCCGCGCCGTGAAACCGGGTTTTCTCTTTGCAGCGCTGCCGGGCACGAAAGTTGATGGCGCAAGTTTTATCGACAAAGCTTTTGCAGCAGGGGCCGCCGCCGTGCTCTGCCAGAAGGGCGCTTATGAGGGCAAGGCTGGTGTCATCGCCGCCGAAAATCCACGCCGCATTTTGGCGTTGGTGGCGGCGCGTTTTTATGATGCGCAGCCCGAAACAATTGTGGCTGTCACTGGCACCAATGGGAAAACCTCCGTCACAGTTTTTGTGCGCCAGATTTGGGCCGCGATGGGCTTTCGCGCCGCCAGCCTGGGCACTATCGGCGTCGTTGGGCCCGAAGGCGCGCAATATTTGACCCACACAACGCCAGACCCGATCCAGCTAGCCGAACTTGCAGCCAAACTGCGCAACGACAGCGTGCAACATCTGGCCATCGAAGCTTCAAGCCACGGCCTGGGGCAGAACCGCCTCGACGGCTTACGCCTCACGGCCGGGGCCTTCACCAATATCACCCGCGATCATCTGGACTATCACGGCACATTCGAAAATTATTTCAAAGCCAAGCTCCGTCTTTTTGATGCGCTGCTGCCGCAAGGTGCGCCCGCAGTGATCAATATGGATGCACCCGAGGGTGCGGAAGTTCTGGCCCACGCTAAGAAGGCGGGCTTGCGACCCTTCCTCGTCGGTCGAAGCGGCACGGATCTTAAATTAATTGCTTGCCAACCTTCAGGTTTGGAACAATTGCTGATGATTGAAACGCCGCAATCGCGTTACGAAGTGGCGCTGCCGCTGGTCGGCGATTTTCAAGTCTCCAATGCACTCGTGGCAGCAGGCCTCGTCATTGCATCTGGCGGTGAAATCTCTTTGGTGCTGCACGCTCTGGAATCACTGAAAGGTGCCAAGGGCCGGATGGACTATGTCGCCAGCGCACCAACAGGTGGCAGCATCTTTATCGATTACGCCCATACACCCGACGCGCTCGAAAATGTACTCAAAGCTTTACGCCCTGCCACCAAAGGCAAACTCATCGTCGCCTTTGGTTGCGGTGGAGACCGTGACAAAGGCAAACGCCCGCAGATGGGGACTATCGCGCAGAAGCTCGCGGATGTTGTGATTGTGACTGATGACAATCCACGCAGCGAAGCGCCATTACAAATTCGCCAAGAGGTCTTATCGGGCACCAGCAAGGCGCGGGACATCGGCGACCGGGCCAAAGCAATCCGCACAGGCGTTGAAATGATGAAGGAAGGCGATGTCTTTCTTGTCGCCGGAAAGGGCCATGAAGAAGGCCAGATCATCGCTGACAAAACCGTGCCTTTCAGCGACCATGAAGCGGTGAAAGCCGCCTTGCGCGGCGAGGATTACCATGGCTGAGCGCGCGTTGTGGACAGTGCAGGAACTTCTCGCCGCAACAGGTGGTAACCTCCATGGCAATAGCGCGGGGCCAATGAATGGTGTCTCGATTGACTCACGCAGCATCGCAGCGGGCGATATTTTTGTGGCCATCAAAGGCGAAACCCATGATGGCCATGATTATGTTGTTCAGGCTTTTCAAGCCGGGGCAGGGGTTGCCGTTGTCTCACGCGTCACCGATGAAATGAAATCTGCGGGCGCAGTTTTGCAAGTGGCGGATGATCCTCTGCGTGGCTTGGAAAATATGGCCCGCGCTGCGCGAAGCTGGAACCAGGAAAAGTCCATCGCCGTCACGGGCAGCGTTGGCAAAACGTCCACCAAGGAAATGCTCCGCCTGGCTTTCGCGGCGTCTGGCCAAACCCATGCGTCAGCGGCCTCATTCAACAATCATTGGGGTGTGCCGCTCACACTGGCGCGTTTTCCCCGCCACGCTGCTTTCGGCATTTTCGAAGTGGGCATGAACCACCCCGGCGAGATCACACCGCTTGTAAAAATGGTGGAGCCACATATCGCCATCATTACCACGATCGCCGCCAGCCACTTGGGCCATTTCAAATCAATGGATGAGATTGCCGAAGCCAAGGCCGAGATTTTCTCTGGCGTGGTTTCGGGTGGGTCCGCCATTCTCAATCGCGATTCAGCCCACTTTGATTTTCTTTACCAGCGCGCCAAAGCTGCGGGCATCAAAACGATTTTGAGCTTCGGCAAACATGAAAAAGCCGATGTGCGACTAAAACAAGTGGCCCTGCATAGCACGTGCTGTTGCATCTCCGCTGATGTGATGGGCGAAGATATCGCCTTCAAACTCGGCGTCCCCGGCGTCCATATGGCGCTCAATAGCTTGAGCGTTCTCGCCGCCGTCAAACTTGTGGGCGCTGATCTGGCGCGCGCTGCTTTGGCGCTGGCCCATGCCCAACCTGCCAAAGGGCGCGGCGGCCAAGAACTGTTGAGGCTGTATAAGGGCGATGTGCTCTTGCTCGATGAAAGCTACAACGCCAACCCTGAGTCCATGACCGCCGCATTAAATCTTTTAGCGACGGCTGCCAAAAATCGTAAGGGCCGCCGCATTGCCGTGTTGGGCGACATGCTCGAACTTGGCCACTTCAGCGCGGATTTGCACAAAGGCCTCGCCAAGGCAGTGGACGAAGCAGGAATTGACCGCCTCTACGCCGCAGGCCCAATGATGCAACACCTGTGGGACGCAGTACCCGAACGCAAACGCGCTGCTTATGCCGAGACATCCGCTGCACTTGTGGAAAAACTAAGTCGTGACTTGGCCCCGGGCGACAGCTTGGTGGTCAAAGGTTCACTGGGCAGCAGAATGGGGCCAGTTGTCGAGGCCCTGCGCAAACAATTCCCGCCTGAAAAGAAAGAGGCTTGAGATGCTTTATTATCTACTGCTGAAACTGGCGAGTGGTGTTTCAGCCTTCAATGTGTTCCATTATCTAACAACACGCACCGCCATGGCGGTGTTGACGGCGCTGTTCGTTATTTTTGTGGCCGGCCCAAAGATTATTTCGCTGCTGAAAAACAAACAGGGCAAAGGCCAGCCCATTCGCACCGATGGCCCGCAGCGTCACATCTTAGAAAAACAGGGCACGCCGACAATGGGCGGATTGATGATCCTCTTCGGCGTATTCGTGTCCACATTGCTCTGGGCCGATCTGTCCAATCTCTATGTCTGGGCTGTGCTTTTTGTCACGCTGGGTTATGGTGCCATTGGTTTTTATGATGACTATCTAAAAGTAACGCGCGCTTCGGTTCATGGCTTTTCAGGCCGCGCTCGGTTGCTCGCAGAATTTGCGATTGCAGGCCTGGCGGTTTTTATCTTCATGCAGATTGGCGCAAAACCGCTTTCCACATCGCTGGCCTTGCCTTTCACCAAAGAATACATGATCTATTTCGGCCCTTTCTTTGTTCTGGTGGGCATGATCGTCATCGTCGGCGCGGGCAATGCTGTGAATATCACGGATGGTCTTGATGGGCTTGCGATTATGCCGGTGATGATCGCCGCGGCCAGCTACGCGCTGATTGCCTATCTCGTCGGCAATTTCGAATTCGCGAAATATCTGCAATTGCCTTTTGTGAAAGGCACAGGCGAACTCGCCGTCATCTGCGGCGCCTTGGTGGGGTCTGGCATGGGCTTCCTCTGGTTCAATGCCCCACCAGCCATGATCTTCATGGGCGATACCGGTTCGCTTTCGCTTGGCGGTCTTCTCGGTGCGGTCGCCGTTGCAGTCAAACATGAAATCGTTTTGATGGTCATTGGCGGGCTCTTTGTTTTGGAAACCGTATCCGTCATTGTCCAAGTGGCATCTTTCAAGATGACAGGAAAACGCGTTTTCGCCATGGCACCACTGCATCATCATTTTGAACAAAAAGGCTGGAAAGAACCCACCATCGTCATCCGCTTCTGGATCATTGCGCTGGTTCTCGCCCTTGTCGGACTTTCAACCTTAAAGCTGCGCTGATGTTTCCTGCAAAATCATTTGCCAACAAAACTGTTGCTGTCTTCGGGCTTGCCCGCAGTGGCATTTCCTGCGCCACCGCTTTGATCCAGGGCGGCGCAAAGGTCTTGGCCTGGGATGACAGTGAGCCTGCCGTAGAAAAAGCCAAGGCTGAAGGTTTAAGCATCACCAACCTCCACGCCGTGGATTTCAAAACACTCGACGCATTGGTCCTAAGCCCCGGCGTGCCGTTGACGCATCCTGAACCCCATTGGACCGTGATCAAAGCCCGTGCTGCAGACGTTGAGATTATCGGCGACACAGAAGTCTTTTCGCGCGAACTCAAAGGTACAGGTGCCAAACTTGTGGCCATCACCGGCACAAATGGCAAATCCACCACCACGGCCTTGATCGGCCATGTCCTGAAAGAGGCTGGATTTGATGTCTTCGTCGGCGGTAATATCGGCCTCGCCGTTTTCAATTTAGACCAGCCGCAACCCGGCCGTGTCTATGTGCTGGAGCTTTCATCTTTTCAGATTGACCTGATGCCCAGCCTGAAGCCCGATGTGGGCGTTCTCACCAACATCACGCCGGACCATCTTGACCGCCATGGTACACTTGAAAACTATGCCGCCGTAAAGGCACGCATGTTTGCAAAAATGGGGCAGGGGAAAACCGCTCTGATCAGCGTTGATGACCAATACGGCGATGCCATAGCAAATACGATGCCTTCAAGCGTGAACACTGAATTTGTGTCGGTATTCAAGAACCTTCCCCAAGGTATCAGCAGCGCCCCCGATGGAGTGCTGCGCGATTTGAAAAATGGCAAAGTCATCACCGAGATTGATCTGAGAGACATGCCCGCCCTCAAGGGCCTCCACAACTGGCAAAATGCCTGCATGGCCTATGGCGCGGCAAAGTATCTTGGTGTTCCGGTGGAAAAAATTGCCGCTGCTATGAAATCCTTCCCCGGACTCGCGCATCGGATGCAACAGATCGGTGCGGCGGGCGCAGTGATCTTCGTCAATGACTCCAAAGCTACCAATGCGGATGCTGCCGAAAAGGCGCTCGCTTCTTTCGACAATATCTATTGGATTGCAGGCGGCATCGCCAAGGCGGGCGGCATAGAGCCGATATCCTACCTATTTACGCGCGTTACCAAGGCATATCTGATTGGTGTTGCTGCAGAAGAATTCGCCAAGACCCTCAAGGGCAAAGTTGAAACCGTGATTTGCGAAACCCTCGAACGCGCCGTGGCCGAAGCCGCGCGTGATGCAGCCGCCAGCCCAAAACCAAATCCAGTGGTGTTGCTCTCACCCGCTTGCGCCTCTTTCGATCAATATAAGAATTTTGAATTGCGCGGCGAAGCCTTCGTTTCGCTCGTCGCCGCATTGCCCGGCATTCACATGTCTACAGGAGGCCTAACATGAGCCTGATTTCCAGAAGTGATCGCGGGTCCCTCGCGCAATGGTGGTTCACCATTGACCGCACATTGCTATCTTCAGTTCTACTGCTGATGGCGATTGGCGTGTTGATCTCCATGGCCGCCAGCCCACCGGTCGCAGAGCGCATTGGGCTGGATTCATTCCACTTCTTTCGCGGCCAAGTCTTCTTTGTTTTTGTGGGCGCTGCTGTGGCGCTCATTGTGTCGTTCTTTAACCCAGCCATGGTGCGCAGGTCAGGTCTCTTGGCCTTTGTTGGAAGCTTGGCTCTGATGCTTCTCGCCTTGCGCTTTGGCCCTGACATCAAGGGCGCGCACCGTTGGATCTATTTAGGCCCGCTCAATCTGCAACCCTCGGAACTTGCAAAACCCGGCTTTGTGATCGTTGCAGCGTGGCTGTTGGCGGAGCGAAGGAAACGGCCTGATATGCCCGGTCACTGGCTCGCTTTTGGGGCCGCAGGCCTGTTCATCGGCATGCTCGTTTTGCAACCGGACTTCGGTCAAACCTCCTTGGTGATACTCACCTTCTTTGCGATGCTCCTCGTCTTTGGTATTTCTTGGTCGGTTGTATTTGGCCTTGGTGGTGCCGCCATTCTCGGTGGCTTGCTGTCCTATGCCGTGGTGCCGCATGTGGCTTCGCGCATCAACCGTTTCCTCTATCCTGACAAGGGCGACACATTCCAAACCGATACGGCGGTCAGTGCCTTCAACAACGGCGGCATGATGGGGGCAGGGCCGGGCGGTGGCATCGCCAAGTTGGTTCTGCCTGACTCCCATACAGATTTTCCCTTTGCCGTCGTCGGCGAGGAATTTGGTTTCATTGCCTGCATCGGCTTGATGGGCCTGTTCTTCTTTATCATCATGCGGGTGTTAAAACGCGCCAAGTCTGAGGAAGATGCTTTTGCAGCGCTGGCCATGACAGGCTTAGTGGCCATGTTCGGCTTCCAAGCTTGTATTAACATGGGCGTCAATGTCGGCCTTCTGCCGGCCAAGGGCATGACGTTACCTTTCATCTCCTATGGCGGCTCATCGCTGATGGGCACAGCTTTGGCGATGGGCTTCATTCTCGCACTGGCGCGCCGCCGCGCTGGCTCAGCAATTTACAACGCGCCGCGCGTTGCCCTGGCATGAGCGACAAAGGCTTGATCATTCTGGCCGCAGGCGGAACGGGCGGGCATCTCTTCCCAGCCCAGGCCTTGGCCGAAGTTCTCGTCAAACGCGGTCATATCGTTCATCTGATGACTGATGAACGCGTGCGTGATTACGGTAAGAACTTTCCTGCGGCCGAAGTGCATATCATTCCTTCTGCCAGTCCCTCGCTGTCCAAACCATGGCTGCTGCCAGCGCGTGGATTAAAATTGTGGAGGGGTTTTCGCAAAGCTAAATCCATCATGAAGCGCCTGCGCCCTGTCGCCGTCGTTGGCTTTGGTGGCTATCCCTCTTTCCCGCCGCTCTTTGCCGCGCGCAGCTTGGGGGTTCCCACGCTGGTCCATGAACAAAACGCAGTCTTAGGCCGTGCCAACAAACTTCTGGCCAAACGCGTGGATGCCGTAGCCACTTCCTTTGATACAGTGCACGGCCTTCCCATCGAGGCAAAGAAAAGAACGATTTTCACCGGAAATCCCGTGCGTGCCATTGCGCTGGCGCAACAGGCGGCGCCATATCGCGACGTCCTGCCCGATGGCCCTTTCTCTCTCGTTGTCTTCGGTGGCAGCCAGGGCGCGAAATTTTTCTCCGACTTCATGCCGCACGTTTTTGCTGCCCTGGCCGAACCAACGCGCCAACGCATTCAACTGGTCCAGCAATGCCGCGCTGAAGACATCGTCCGCGTGCAGGCTGAATATATTCAGCTTGGCATCAAGTCGGAACTCAATGCCTTCTTTTCCGACATGCCCAAGCGCTTGGCCGATGCGCAACTCGTCATCTGCCGCTCCGGCGCATCTTCACTTGCCGAACTCGGCGTGATCGGCAGGCCCGCCTGTTTGGTGCCACTGCCCCACGCGATTGACAATGACCAACTGCGCAATGCTCAGAGCTTTGCTGCGGCAGGCGCAGGCTGGGTTTTCCCGCAAAATGAATTATCCGCAGACGAATTTGCCGCCCATCTGACCCAGTTGATGGCTGATGGCGCAACCCTTAAGAAGGCCGCCACAATGGCCCTGAATCACGGGGCGCCCAAGGCCGCCGAAAATCTGGCGGACCTCACCGAAAAACTTGCGCAGAAATATGCGCAGACTGGAGTTATGTTGAAATGAAATTACCCCGCGAAGTTGGCCCCATCCATTTTATCGGCATCGGCGGCATCGGCATGAGCGGTATCGCCGAAGTGATGGTGACACTGGGCTATAAAGTGCAGGGTTCGGACATCAGCGATAACTACAACGTCGCACGGCTGCGCAAACACGGCATCAATGTCGCCATTGGCCATGCCGCACAGAATTTGAATGAAGCCGCAGTCGTTGTTGTCTCTTCTGCCGTGAGATCGGATAATCCTGAACTGGTTGAAGCCCGCGTCCGTTTTCTTCCTGTCGTGCGCCGCGCGGAAATGCTCGCCGAATTGATGCGCTTCAAATCCTGTATCGCCGTGGGCGGGACTCACGGCAAAACCACAACGACGTCCATCGTTGCAGCATTGCTGGATGCAGGCAACATGGACCCGACAGTGATCAACGGCGGCATCATCAATGCCTATGGCACCAACGCGCGATTGGGCAAGGGCGAGTGGATGGTGGTGGAGTCCGACGAATCTGACGGCACGTTTGTAAAACTGCCAGCCGACGTGGTGATCGTCACCAACATTGATCCAGAACATCTCGATCACTACGGCACATTCGATAAAGCCAAAGAAGCTTTCCTCACCTTTGTCGAAAATATTCCATTCTATGGTTTTGCTGTCATGTGCATTGATCATCCCATGGTCCAGGAACTGATTGGCAAAATTAAAGACCGCCGCGTCGTCACCTATGGTCGCAGCCCACAAGCCGATTATTGTTTGCTGGATGGCGAATTCAAAGATGGTGCCACGCACTTTGCTGTCCGCATCAAAGACCGTCGCACTGGAACAGTGCATGAGATTAAAGACTTGGCGCTCAAAATGCCCGGCGATCACAACGCGCTCAATTCGACGGCGGCCCTGGCCGTGGCGCGTGAATTGTCGATCAGTGATGCCGACATCCGCAAAGGCATGGCATCCTTCGAAGGTGTCAAACGCCGCTTTACGCGCACAGGCGAATACAATGGCGTGACGGTCTATGATGATTACGGCCATCACCCAGTTGAAATCGCCGCTGTGCTTTCGGCTGCGCGCCGTGTCACAAAGCAAAAAGTCATAGCCGTGATGCAGCCCCATCGTTATTCGAGATTACATAGCCTTTTCAATGATTTTTGCACTTGCTTTAACAATGCAGATCAAGTGATCATTGCGCCAGTTTATGCCGCTGGCGAAGCGCTGATTGAGGGTGCCACCCATGATCATCTGGTTGCTGGTCTGCTAGAGCGAGGCCACCGCGCCGTATCGAAGATCGACACGCCGGAACAATTGGCACCCATGGTGCGTGGCATGGTGCAGCCCGGGGACATCGTGGTGTGCTTGGGGGCAGGCACAATCACCCAGTGGGCCTATGCCTTGCCCGGCCAACTGGCCGCCATCGACAAGGCCTGATCAATGCGCAAGATTGATGGTGAAGCACTCCTCAAAAAACTCCCGCAAGTGCGCGGGCGGCTGGAAGCCGATGCACCATTGGCGGATCTCACCTGGTTTCGTGTGGGTGGCCCCGCCGAAGTTCTGTTCCAACCAGCCGATGAAGATGATCTCGGCGCTTTCCTCAAAGCCACCTCACAAGATGTGCCCATCTATGTGATAGGCGTCGGTTCCAATCTTCTGGTGCGTGATGGCGGCGTGCCCGGCGTGGTCATCCGCCTTGGCCGGCCTTTCATGGAAGTGACGCTCGAAGGTGAGAGCAGAGTGCGTGCCGGAACCGCAGCGCTGGATGTCCGTGTCGCTCGTTTTGCAGGGGATAACAGTATCGATGCGTTAACCTTTCTGAGAGGTATCCCCGGCACCATAGGTGGCGCGCTGCGCATGAACGGCGGCGCTTATGGCGGTGAAACCAAAGACGTGTTGGTCCAAGCGAGAGGCTTCAACCGACAAGGGGAACTTAAAGTGCTCAGCAATGCAGATATGAAATACACCTATCGTCATTGCGGCGCGCCCGAAGATTTAATCTTCACCTCCGCCCTGTTGCAGGGCAGGCCCGGCAACAAGGATGAGATCGTGGCCGCGATGGATAAAATTACATCCAGCCGCGAAGCCACACAACCGATCAAAAGCAAGACAGGCGGTTCAACATTTAAGAACCCACCGAATAATAAATCCTGGCAACTGATCGACAAGGCAGGAATGCGCGGTTTCAACATTGGCCCTGCCAAAGTTTCAGAACAACATTGCAACTTTCTGATCAATGAGGGCGGTGCCACTGCTGCCCAAATCGAAGAACTGGGTGAAACCATTCGCGCCCGCGTCAAAGCTTCATCTGGCATTGATTTGGACTGGGAGATCAAGCGGATTGGCATTCCAGCAGAGGGGCGCAGGTGATGGAAAATCGCAGGCCCGATGAAACGACCGTTGCCGTCCTCATGGGCGGCTGGTCTGCCGAACGCAAAGTTTCAATGTCAACAGGCGAAGCTTGTTACAAAGCGCTGCGCGCCTCTGGCTTTAACGCCATCATGGTGGACGTGAAACGCGAAACCATTTGCAGCGTACTGGCCGATATGAAGCCTGATGTTATCTTCAATGCGTTACATGGCAAGTGGGGCGAAGATGGCACCGCCTCAGCGCTCTTTGAAACGCTGAATATTCCTTACACGCACTCCGGCGTATTGGCTTCGGCGATCGCGATGGATAAACAGAAATCCAAATCGCTTTTTAGGGATGCAGGCATTCCCGTGGCCGAAAGTTTGGTTGTACCTTTGGAGGATGCCGCCGCAAAACACCCCATGGCGCTGCCCTATGTGGTGAAGCCTGTCGCCGAAGGCTCGAGCGTCGGCGTGCATATCGTGGATCGCGCCAGCAATGGCCCATTGCGCATCCTGCTCGATGAACGCCACATATTTGGTGACCACGTGATGGTCGAGCGTTTCATTCCCGGCCGTGAGCTTACCTGCGCTGTGATGGGCGATGTGGCGCTGGGTGTGATCGACATCGTATCGAAATCCAGCTTTTATGATTATCAATCGAAATATGAACTGGGTGGGTCAGAACATATTCTGCCTGCCGTCCTGTCCAACGAAGTGTATCGCAGGTGCCAGCGTTATGCCTTGATGGCCCATCAGGCCCTGGGTTGTCGTGGCGTTTCGCGGTCTGATTTCCGCTATGATGACACTGGTTCCGAAAAGGGTGAATTGATCCTCCTCGAAATCAACACCCAGCCCGGCATGACGGGAACCTCACTGGTGCCGGAACTGGCCAAACATGCAGGTCATTCCTTTGAAGAGTTGGTGACATGGATGGTCAATGATGCCTCGGTGGATCGATGAGCAAACTTCATAAATGCTATGCCGTGGCGCTGGCAATTTTCGGTGCAAGGCGAACACGTGCGGCGGCGCTGATTTTGGCTCTAGTGGCCGTCTCGGCGACTGTTCTCCATGGTGTCTCGCGCAGTGGCGGATTTCAAAATGAAGCCAGCGCGTGGAGCAAACTTCCCGGAAGGCTCGCCAGTGTCATAGGCCTCGCAGCCGATCACATCCAGATTTCTGGACTGGTTCAGCACGAACCTGACGAAATCCTTGCAGCACTTGCGTTGAAACCGGGAAAATCAATCGTCGGCTTTGATGCTAACTTCGCGCGCCAAACTTTGCAAAGCCTAACTTGGGTGAAAACGGCAAGTGTCGAACGAGAATATCCCAACATGCTCAAGATCACGGTAAAAGAGCGCGTGGCCATTGCGCTGTGGCAGCATGATCATCAGGTTGAGATGATTGACGATACCGGTGTTGCCATGGGCCAACCGCATTTTCTGATGGCCAATCATCTGCCATTGGTCACAGGCGAAGATGCAAATCTCACAACGGTTGATCTCATTAACGACTTATCAGCCATTCCCGGCCTATCAGAAAAGATCAGCGCCGCTGCCCGCGTGGGCAAACGGCGTTGGACTTTATATTTTGCCAATGGCGTCAAGGTTGCTTTGCCGGAAGATGGGGTCCGGCCTGCATTACAAGCAGTTTGGAATCTTGATCAGCAGCAGGCGATTCTGGCCAAAGGCATCAGCATGATTGACATGCGACTGCCAGGCCAGATGACGGTTCAGGTGAGCGAGGCGGAAGTTCTGCCGAACAAAACTATCGGTCCGTCAGATACGAAAAAATAGATCCGCTGTTGCGGCAGTAAGTGTGGGGTTGCGTAAGGATGAGTGTCGTGCAGTTGGCAGGCCGTCAGAGCCGGGGAATAAACCCGCTTCCAAAATCAACAATCGTCGCTGCGATTGATATCGGCTCCACCAAAATTTCATGTCTGATCGGTGAGGCGACGACCCAGCGCGGGCGATCTGACAACACGCCAAGCTTGCGCGTGATGGGTCTTGGTCAAACCGCATCACGCGGCATAAAATCGGGCGCGGTGATCGATGTCAATGAAGCCGAATGCGCCATTCGCGTTGCTGTCGATGCGGCAGAGCGCATGGCCCAAACATCAATTTCAAAAGTCATGGTTTCGATCTCCGGCGGTCGCCCCCAAACCCAATGTCGGACAGGGGTGGTGCACACACAAACCAGCGTTGTCGGCCCGCGTGACATTGAACACGCCATTCAGCAGGCGTTGAGCGCGGCAGATGTGAGTCGCCGCAGCGTATTGCATTTGCATCCCGTCAACCACAGCCTTGGTGGTGTAAGCCAAATTGCCCAACCCTTGGGTCTGCACGGCGAAGTCTTGCAGGTTGATCTTGGCATCACCACGGTTGAACCGTCATTCTTGCGCAACATGACACTGGCCGTCGAGCGCGCCCACCTTCATCCGACAGGGTTTGTTCTGGCACCCTATGCCGCAGCCAAGGCCGCACTGAGCACAGATGAAATGGACCTTGGAACCGTTGTCATCGACCTGGGCGGAGCCATCACATCTCTGGCCTATCTGCGCGGTGGCAAACTTGTCGCGGCTGAGAGTTTAAACCTGGGCGGCCTGCATCTCACCAATGATGTGGCGCAGGGACTTTCAACCTCCATCGCCCATGCCGAACGCATGAAAACCCTTTTCGGCAATGTCTTGAGCGGCGGCCATGGTGAGCGTGAACTGCTGGCCGTTCCACTTCTCGGCGAGCGTGGAACGGATGCAGTCCAGAAAGTTCCAAAATCACATTTAAACAATATCTTGCGGGCGCGCGCTGAAGAGATACTTGAGCATGTAAACGCACTTTTGGGCAGCCCGCCATTTGCCATCGGTGCGGCCACAAAAATTGTCCTGACCGGCGGCACCAGCCAATTGGCGGGCTTGCGAGAATTGGCTGCACAAATATTGAACCGACCCGTTCGTCTGGGGCAAGCAGCAGCTTTGCCCGGCCTCTCGGAACATCTGCGTGCCGGCAACCTAGCCGCAGCCTCAGGCGCATTGGTCTATGCCGCCAGTCCCGATCAACACTATGCCATGCCCGCAGCTTCGCAGATCCAATTGCAACGCGCCCGTATGGGCTATGCGCGGCGCGTCGGCCATTGGCTAGCCGAAGCGCTCTGATGCGCCATCGAAAACCTAACGATGTCTTGCATCGTTGATTCAGCCTGAATCAACTTTGTCGAATTAAAACAATCGTGGTGAATGTTCATTAACCAATTCTAAAGGTTTGGGTAAGAAAGTCGGGTCATCAATTCACCTGTTGCGGAATGGCCATGACAATCAAGCTCACTGTCCCAAATCTCTCGGAACTTAAGCCACGGATCACTGTTTTTGGTGTCGGTGGTGCAGGCGGAAACGCCGTCAATAACATGATCGAGAGCAGGCTCGAAGGTGTCGAGTTTGTTGTGGCAAACACCGATGCCCAAGCCCTTTTGCAAAATGCCGCCACGCGTCGCGTGCAAATGGGAACAGCTTTGACCCAGGGTTTGGGCGCAGGTTCACAGCCGCAAATCGGTGCCGCCGCTGCCGAAGAAGCCTTGCAAGAAATCGTCGATCATCTCGCAGGCTCGCACATGGCCTTCATCACCGCTGGCATGGGTGGGGGAACAGGCACAGGGGCTGCACCAGTAATCGCACGCGCCGCTAAGGAACAAGGCATCCTCACCGTCGGCGTTGTCACCAAACCTTTCCACTTTGAAGGCGCACGCCGCATGGCAACGGCAGAGCAGGGCATCGAAGAACTCGCCCGCTATGTCGATACGCTGATTGTCATTCCCAACCAGAATCTCTTCCGTGTCGCCAATGAGAAAACCACTTTTGCCGCCGCTTTTGCGATGGCCGATCAGGTTCTCTATTCCGGCGTCGCCTCCATCACCGAATTGATGACCAAGGAAGGTCTGATCAATCTCGATTTCGCCGACGTTCGCGCCATCATGAGCGAAATGGGCAAAGCCATGATGGGCACCGGCGAAGCCTCTGGCGAAAAGCGTGCCATTGAGGCGGCTGAGGCCGCCATTTCCAATCCTCTGCTTGATGAAGTTTCCATGCGCGGCGCGCGCGGGCTTCTGATCTCGATTTGCGGCGGCCCTGACCTCACGCTGTACGAAGTGGATGAAGCCGCCACCCGTATTCGTGAGGAGGTCGACCCCAACGCTAATATCATTCTTGGCGCAACTTTCGATGATGCCTTGGAAGGCACAATGCGTGTCTCTGTCGTGGCCACGGGTCTGAGACCCGAAATCATGGTCGAGGCGCCTGAGCATCACGAAGAAGTCGCTCCAGTTCTGACCGAACGCAAACACTTCCCCATTCCGCAGCCTTCGCCTCAGGCGCAAGTTCGCGTCAGGCGCGTCGCACCAGCAACCAGCCATCCCATGGCCGCGCAGTATGATGAGAACAGCTTGGCGGGCGAAGCAACTGAAGAACACCAACCCCATCAGCGCGATGAATTTGCTGATGCGCCGGTACAAGCCGCCCGCCCGATAGGCCGTATTCCATCAATTGATCAGTTCCCGCGCATTGCGCAAGAACAAGTGGCTGCCCAGCAAACGCGTATCGAATCGATTGCCGAACACGCCAAAAAGCGCAAAGGCCTGTTTGAGCGCTTGGCCGATGTGGGCCTTGGCCGCAGGTCTGATCATCAGGCGCAAGCTGCAACCCACGCCGTGGCCCAGCCAGCACCACGCCGGGCTGAACCAAAAATTCAAGCCCAGCCAGTGCCTGTGGCCTATGATGCGCCAGCACCGCTGCCTGAGGCCACCTATGATGACGATCAACTTGCTATTCCAGCCTTCCTGCGCCGCCAGGCAACCTCGTAAGCTTCGCTAAATCCAATGCAAACCCGGCAGCCACAGTTCTGCCGGGTTTTTGTTTGATGCGGTCTATTGTGGCTGTCAGCACAGTGCTAGAACGGTCCACTAACCTCAGGTGAATCGTGGCCCTTGCATTTAAACAATCGCGCCTTGGCATTTTAGCGCTCAGCCTTTGCACTTGCCTCGTGCTTGGGGCGAGCAGCGCACAGGCCGGTTTCTTCGACGATCTGTTCGGCAGCGGCACGAAAGCCAAAGACGCCGCCCTCTCGCCAGATCTTGGCAAATCCGATGACCAACAAATTGCAGGCATTTACAATGAAGGCCTGAGTCAGATGAACAAAGGCAATTATACCAGTGCCGCCAAAAAATTCGCTGATGTGGAACGCCTGCACCCCTATTCAAAATGGGCGACGAAGGCGCTGCTCATGCAGGGTTTTTCATTCTATCAAGCCAACAAATATTCTGATGCGATTGATAGTTGCCAACGCTTCATCAGCCTCCACCCCGGCCACCAGGATATTTCCTATGCTTATTATCTCGTGGCACTTTCGCAATATGAACAAATCAATGACGTCACGCGTGATCAGTCACAAACCCAAGCCGCTTTAGATGCGCTGGAAGAAGTGGGCCGACGCTTTCCGGATTCGAAATACGCCGCTGACGCGCAGCAAAAAGTTATTCTGGCGCGTGACCATCTAGCCGGCAAGGAAATGGAAGTTGGCCGTTATTATATGAAGCACGGTGATTATATGGCCGGTATCAATCGCTTCAAAACCGTCATCACTAAATTTCAAACCACGTCGCAAACACCCGAAGCATTGTATCGTTTGACGGAAGGCTACATGGCTTTGGGCATCAAATCAGAAGCGCAAACTGCGGCGGCGGTCCTCGGCCATAACTTCCCGCATTCAAGTTGGTATCACGATGCTTTCCAACTCGTGCAATCTGACGGAACAGCCCCCGTGGCCAATTCAACAAGCTGGATCGCCAGAGCCTTCGGGCTTTAATCCATATCTCCCCATGGCCGGGCTTGACCCGGCCACCCATACTTTGAACGCTCTAGAAGACTGGATCGGCGGGTCGCGCCCGCAGATGGAGAGTGTATGTGAAAAACAAAGACCCCGCGCCAATCTCTCAGCGCGGGGCCATTTCAACCGAAGTTGAAAATCTTATTGGATCGAGTCGTCTTCGGCATAGTCGCCCTTGTCGAACTTATACCAGACATACTTTGCGCCAATGAGATCGCCCTTCTTGTCAAGCTTGATCGGGCCAAGAACCGTCTTCATTTCGTTGCCAGCGCGAAGCCAGGCTGCGAGTGTCTTGTTGTCGAGGCTCTTGGTGGCAGCAGCGGCTTGCGCATACATCTGAATCGCAGCGTATGTGTAAAGCGTGTAGCCTTCTGGATCATAACCGGCAGCCTTGAACTTGGCGACCAAGTCCTTGGCGGCTGGAGCGTTGCGTGGCTCAGGAGCAAAAGTGAAGATCATGCCCTTTGCTGCATCGCCAGCGATCGTCCAGAATTCTTTGTTATTCATCGAGTCGCCGCCGAGCATCTGGGCTGTTGAGCCTTGCTCGCGCATTTGCTTCAAGATGAGAGCGCCTTCTGGGTGATAGCCGCCCATATAGATTGCATCGATGCCGGCTTCCTTCATTTTGGAAACCAGAGCGGTGTAATCCTTTTCGCCGGGGTTGATCGATTCAGCCATTGCTTCCTTGAGGCCAGCAGCGTTCATCGCAGCCTTGGTCGCATCAGCCAAGCCTTTGCCGTAAGCCGACTTGTCGTCAATGATGGCAACCTTCTTGCCAGCAAAATGCTTGGACAAGAAATTTCCAGCAACGAGGCCCTGTGCATCGTCGCGGCCGCAAACGCGCGCCACGTTCCAATCGCCTTCATCGGTGAACTTTGGGTTCGTCGATGCAGGTGTAATCTGCAGAATGCCTTCTTCAGCATAGACTTTTGAAGCGGGGATCGAAGAGCCCGAGCACAAATGGCCGGCAACGAATTTCACTTTCTTTGAAGCCATCTGGTTGGCAACGGCCACTGCTTGCTTTGGATCGCAAGCATCGTCACCGATTTCGAGAACAAGCTTTTCGCCGTTGATACCGCCAGCAGCGTTGATGTCTGCAACAGCGGCAGTGGCACCTTGCTTATATTGTTCACCGAGAGCTGCGAGCTGGCCGGTGATCGGGCCAACGGTGGCAATGGTGATATCGGCCAAAGCCGAGGAAGCCGAAAGGGCGGCAGCAAAGCTGATCGCAATTCCGGAGAGCACAAGTTTCTTCATAGGTTAGTCTCCCTGATTTTTAGATGGACCTGAAACGGTCGGGGGTTCACAACCCCTTGGGCTTGATCTTGCCCAAAGCGGGGTGGATTGGAAAGGAAAAAGCGTCATTCCTTCAGCCAATTTCGTCAGGCTTTCTGCCGCCAGCTCAAGGCGCTGGTGCGTTCATAAAGCCAAGGGTATTTTTCAGTCATTTGCCGCGTTAAAGTCAGCCGATAGCCCAAAAATGCAAAGGCCATGATCACCAACGTGTGGCTGAAATAGTATTGAACTGAGGACAGCGCCGACTGGAACAAAGCAAAATGCAGGAAGCGCACGCCGAGGCCAAAGATCAGCATATAGACAAAGAGCAACACAGGTGATTTCCAGCCCTGCGCGAGGGAGCGCCCGGCCATAAAAGCCGCCCCGCCGCCCAGAATGACAGTCAGGATCAGAAAAATCCAAGGGTTTTGTTCCACAAAGAAAGACATCAATGTCCCCCCTCCAGATAGGCGGCGCGCACTTCGGGCCGCTTGAGAAGTTCCGCCCCCGTGCCCGTCATGGTGATTTTGCCGTTGACCATGACATAGGCCCGGTGCGCAAGGCGCAACGCATGGAAGGCGTTTTGCTCGACGAGCAGAACAGTCAGTCCTTCTTCTTCATTGAGCTTCTTGATGGCCGCAAATATCTGTTTGACGATAATGGGCGCAAGACCCAGCGAAGGCTCATCCAGAAGCAGCAGGCGCGGGCGGGCCATGAGTGCCCGGCCAATCGCCAGCATCTGCTGTTCGCCGCCCGAAAGCGTGCCAGCGCGCTGGCCCTGCCGCTCTTCCAGGCGCGGGAACAGCGCAAATATCTTCGGCAGGTCTTCGGCGAAGTTTGTGAGGTTATTGACCGTGGCCCCCATTTGCAAATTCTCGAACACACTCATGCGCGGGAAAATGCGCCGCCCCTCAGGCGATTGGGCAATGCCCAGATGCACAATCTCATGCGTGGGCATCTGAGTGATGTCTTTGCCGTCAAATACAATCTGGCCAGCCCGCGCGCGCGGGGTGCCGCAAATCGTCATCATCAAGGTGGATTTGCCAGCACCATTGGCACCGATCACTGTGGCAATCTCGCCCTGGCGCACTTCAAAACTTACGCCCTTGAGCGCCTGAATCTTGCCGTAGAATGTCTCAACGCCCGTGCCTTGCAGGAGGATCTCGCTCATGTGCGACCTCCCTTCTTGACAGGAGTTGTTTTCACCCCTGGTGTGCGGGCCTTGCGCAGATCAGGCGGCGGCGGCGTTTCCAATGCGGCTTCCAAGGTGGCAGCCGAAACTGGCTTATGGTCCAGCGCCTCCTGCACAACGGCCGTCGCCGCCTTGCCCTCGGTGCCAGTTTCTTCGTCGTCAACGCCCAAATAGGCGCGAATGACGGCAGGGTCCGCCTTCACTTCGCCCGGCGTGCCATCAGCAATCTTGCGGCCATAGTCGAGCACAACAACATGGTTGGAAATCCCCATCACCACGCTCATGTCATGTTCGATCAGTAGAATAGCGGTCTTGTGTTCATCGCGGATCGAAAGCAGCAATTTATTGAGCTCTTCAGATTCACGCGGGTTAAGCCCCGCCGCAGGCTCATCAAGGCAGAGGAGGCGCGGCTCAGTGCACATGGCCCGCGCTATCTCCAGGCGGCGCTGGGCACCATAAGGAAGATCGCCCGCCGGATCATCAGCCCGGTCCATCAGCCCCACTTTGTCGAGCCAATATTTGCACTTCTCGATGGCGGCGGCTTCCACGCGTTTATAGTGGCGGCTACCGAGCAGGGCGCCCACCGTCATCGTTGAGGCCCGCATCAAAACCATGTGCTGCGCCACCATCAGGTTTTCAACAACCGTCATGCCGGTGAACAGGCGAATGTTCTGGAACGTGCGGGCCACGCGGGCGTTGCGGTTGACCAGAAAGTCATCCATCCGTTCCAGCAAAAAGATTTTGCCATCTTCATGGTTGAGTTTGATCATGCCTTCGGTTGGCTTGTAAAAGCCGGTGATACAATTGAACACCGTCGTCTTGCCGGCACCATTGGGGCCAATCAAAGCGGTGATCTGCTGGCGCGCAGCGTTGAACGAGAGATCACCAATGGCAGTCAGCCCACCAAAACGCATGGTGAGGTGCTGAACTTCCAGTTCAGGGTTCTGTTCCCAGGCGCGCATCAACCGTGACCCTCTGCCACCAGATCAGCTGAAACTGATTTTTTCTCTTTGATGAAAACTGTAGGCTCACGCTTGGTGACAAACCCGCGCGGTCTAAACCGCATCATCAACACCATGGCCAAGCCAACACAAAGCATACGGAATTGAATAGGCTCTGTTCCTGTGGGCAGAACCTGTTTCATAAAATCCATTTCGCGGAAGATTTCAAATGAACCCATGATCGCAATGGCCGAGAACACAATGCCGATTTGTGAGCCAAGCCCGCCCAGAACCACAATGGCGAGGATCAAAGCAGACTCGATATACACAAATGATTCTGGCGAAACGAAACCCTGCCTTGCGGCAAAGAACGAACCGGCAAAGCCACCAAACATTGCGCCAATCGAAAAGGCGGTAAGCTTGGTGTTGGTGGTATTGATGCCGAGTGACCGACAGGCAATCTCATCTTCACGCAAAGCTTCCCACGCCCGGCCAATGGGCAGGCGGCGCAGCTTCTTGGTGACGAAATAGGTGATCAGCGCCAGCGCCAAAATCACATAATAAAGGAAAATATAAAAATGAATGCGGTCATAGGTGATATGGAAAAAATCCGCAAAACTTCCCGGCCCATCTTTAAAAGGCAAGCCAAAGAACGTTGCCTTGGGCACGTTGATGCCTTGCGGCCCTTGCGTGAACGAGAACCAGTTGATCAGAACCAGCCGAATAATTTCACCGAATGCCAGAGTGACGATGGCGAGATAGTCGCCGCGCAAACGTAACACCGGAAACCCTAAAATCAAACCCCAGCAGGCCGCAAGCAAACCAGCAACGGGCAGGGTGATGTAAAACGCAAAAGGCACAACGCCTGTGCCAAACCAACGCGGGAAATAAACCGTCGAGAGCAGCGCATAAGCATAAGCGCCCACCGCGTAAAAAGCGACGTATCCAAGATCGAGCAGACCCGCCAAGCCCACCACAACATTCAGGCCCCACCCAAGCATGATGTAGGTGAGTATATAAATCGCAAGGTCAATGATACGCTTTTCGCCAAAGACGGGCGGTTCATAGCCAAGGTAAGCAAAGCCGTGAATGACAACCGGCATCAAAACCGCAAAGACCAACAGCCCTGGCGCAACATAGGGTCCAATGCGTTCACCAAAACTTGCGCCCGGCTGCGCTTGAACTTTTGTTTCGCCTGATACAGCAAGTGCTGCCGTGGCGCGTGGGTTCCACACCAGAACATGGCCCAAGAAGCGGAACAGTAAAACGCCAGCCAGCAAGAGCAACGTCGGAAACACGCGCCAATGCCAGGTGAGAACGCCTTGGTCCAATTGCGTGCGAATGAGAACGATGGGAACGAGAACAAGAGCTGTTATGATTGTCGTGCCAGCAAGATCTTTGGCGATTTCAAAAGGTGAAAGTGCTTTGGCTTCCGACCCAGTGGAGGTGGATTTGACAGGCGCAGACATGGTTAGATTTTCTCCACTTCTGGCTTGCCCAGCAAACCTTGCGGCATGAATATCAACACCAGAACCAGAATGGTGAATGCCGCAACATCCTTGTATTCCACCGAGAAATAGGCAGACCACATCACTTCAATAAAGCCAATCAACATGCCGCCCATCATGGCACCAGGAATGGACCCAATGCCGCCCAGAACCGCAGCAGTGAAGGCCTTGATGCCGGCGTTGAACCCAACGAAAAAGTCGGTCGAATTATAATACAGGAAGAACATCGTCCCGGCGAATGCGGCAAGCATGGCACCAAGAACAAATGTAATCGAGATGGTGCGATCAACATTGATGCCCAGCAAAGACGCCATCTTTGTATCCTGCTCGCAAGCCCGCTGCGCGCGCCCAAGCGATGTGCGTTGAATGATCAAAGTAAACACAGTCATCAAGACCAAGGTCGAAATGATGATCAAAATCTGCATATTTGAAATTCTTACCACGAATTCGCCTTCAGTCGCCGCGCGGTGCATGATTTCATAGCCGCCAGTGATGACGGCCTTATACGGCTTTTGCCGACCTTCTTGGGCGATGCGCACAAATTCTTGCAAGACGATTGACATGCCAATGGCCGAAATCAGGGGCGCCAAACGGAAAGAGCCGCGCAACGGGCGATAAGCCACACGCTCGATGGCCCAATTATACGTCGCCGTCACCAGCATCGCGATGGCAATCACCAAGGCCAATGCCAAAATAATCCAGAACACACCGCTGCCGCCGGTGATTCCCATCATCAGGACAACGATAAAGGCGGTCATGCTCCCCACCATGAACACATCGCCATGGGCGAAGTTGATCATGCCAATGATGCCATAAACCATCGTGTAACCGATAGCGATCAGCCCGTAGATAGACCCGAGCGTAAGCCCGTTTATCAGCTGCTGGAGAAAATACTCCAATGCGGCCCCCTTTTGTTTCCCATTCCAACGCCCCCGTTATGCCCGGGGTTGGACTAGCCTTATCGAAGAGGGACAATGATGACAAGTGCCTCAATGATGTCCACACAGCTCGTAGTGGCGGGCTGGCCTCTTCTGCGAACAGAAAATCGTTGACCTATATCTAATTGTCATATATCGAGCCGTAATATATTGACGCAGTATAAGTTGGTCTCATGAATATCCGCACGCTCTGCCTTGGCGTTCTCTCGATTAAAGAAGCCTCGGGCTATGAATTGAAGAAGGAAATTGAAGATGGCATGTTCAGCCACTTCATTGAGGCAAGCTATGGCTCGATCTATCCTGCACTCACGCAATTGAACGCCGAGGGGCTTTTGACTGTCCGCGCTGAAGAGCAATCAGGTCGTCCTGATAAGAAAGTCTATGCGATCACAGAAACAGGCAGGGCCGCACTGGCCAAGGGCCTGGCTGTTGTGCCAGCCAAAGACAAGTTCAAGAGCGAGTTCCTGTTTGAGATGCTGCTGCAACATTTGCTGAGCAAAGAACAGCAAGACCTTGCAATCTCAAAGCAGCATGCTGATCTTTCTGAAGATTTGGAGCGTATCGACTATCACCGCAATGAGAAGGGCGGGGAGTGCAAAGATCCCGGCTCGCGTTTTGTGATGGGCTATGGCGAATGTGTTTTACGGGCAGCGCTCAATTATCTGGAAGCGCAATGTCCGTGGTTGAAGAAGCAAAACTTAAAAGCAGCTGAATAGGGGAGACGTATGAAGAAAGTCCTTTTGATCAATCTGGTGGCATTTTCATTGTTGGCAGGCACTGCATTGGCCATGGCCGATGCGCCGGCACCACCATCGATCTCCGTCTTGACGGCTGAGAAAAAGCCCATTGCTGAAGAGTTGAATGTAACCGGCAGTTTTGCTGCGGGGGAGCTTGTCCTCGTTCTGCCGGAGGTTGAAGGCCTCTCCGTTACTGAATTCCTCGCAGAAGAAGGCGATACGGTGAAGAAGGGCCAAGTTCTCGTGCGGCTGAGTTCCGCTTCTGTCGATATTCAAGTTCAACAAACCAAAGCCAGCCTGGCCCGCAATGATTTGGCCATAGACCAAGCCAAGAACCAGATTGAACAAGCCCAGATCAGCCGTGACAAAGCCGATTCCGATCTTGAGCGCACCAAGAAGCTGCGCACATCAGGCGTGGCGACCCAGCAAACCTTTGATCAAATACAGGCCGCCGCTGAAACGGCCCATGCCCAATTCAGTGCCGCGAACCTCGCTTTGGAAGGTGCCAAGACAGATCGTCTGACCATCGACGCACAAATGGCCAATTTGCAACTCACCAAATCACGCACCGAGATTAAAGCCCCTGTTGATGGTTATATTTCCTCTCGTAGTGTGCAGATCGGTGGCATCGCTTCGGGTCAGAAGTCGCCGATGTATGAAATTGTCGCCAATGGCACAGTCAAACTCTTGGCGGAAATACCGGAATCAGATTTGCCACGGGTGAAAGTGGGCCAGATCGCCTCAATCACTATCAATGGTTTTGATAAGCCCATTGAAGGCACCGTGAAATTGATCTCACCTTCCGTCAACCAGCAAACCCGCATTGGCATTGCCCATGTTGCCGTGAAATCTGACAAACTGATTCCATTGGGTGCCTTCGGCCGCGCCCGCATTGCCTTGGCAGCAGCTGATGGCGTGGCTTTGCCTTTGACGGCGGTCACCTTCGGCGACAATGGCCCCACCGTGCAAATCATCAAAGACGGCAAGGTTCAAGTGCGCAAAGTTATTACCGGCCTTGTCGGCACAAGCGATATTGAAATTACCGACGGCGTAACGCCAGGCGAAATCTTTGTCGCCCGGGCCGGTTCCTTCGTGCGCGATGGCGATGCCGTCACCCCCGTTCCTCTCACAACTCAGTAATGGACTCCCATGAACTTTAACTTCTCAGCCTGGTCAATCAGAAATCCCATTCCGGCGATTTTGCTTTTCTTTGTTTTGATGGTCGTGGGGTTGCAAAGCTTCAACAAGCTGCCCATCGAGCAATTCCCCAATATCGACGTGCCGATTATCGCCGTTACCGTCGGCCAAGCGGGTTCGACACCTTCAGAACTGGAAACCCAAGTTACCAAGCTTGTGGAAAATGCGGTCGCAGGTATTTCCGGCGTGAAGCATATGACGTCAACTTTGGCTGATGGCTCATCGCTCACGGCGGTGGAATTCCGTCTCGAAGTTCCAACCCAAAAAGCTTTGCAGGATGTGAAAGACGCCATCGCCCGCATTCGCGGCAATTTACCAGCCGGCGTAGATGAGCCGATCGTACAGAGCATCGATGTGGAAGGCCAGGCCATCCAAACCTATGCCGTCAAAGCCCCGGGCAAGACCCTGGAAGAGTTGTCGTGGTATGTTGATGATGTGGTCAAACGCCAGATGCAAAGCATCAATGGCGTGGGCCGTGTTGAACGCTATGGCGGCGTTGATCGCGAAATCCGCATAAATCTGGAACCGCAAAAGCTGCAAGCTTTTGGCATAACTGCATCGCAAGTAAACGGCCAATTGGCTGCGACCAACGCAGACTCAGGCGCTGGCAAGGGCGATATCGGTGGCTTCGAACAAGCCATTCGCACCATCGGCGGCGCCAAAACCTTGAATGATCTCAAAGATACAAAATTGGTTTTGGCGGGCGGTCGAACGGCGCGCCTTGGCGATCTCGGTGATGTGGTTGATTCCTCCAGCGAACAGACAACATTTGCGCGCTACAATGGCGAAAGCGTTGTCACCTTCTCAATTTTCCGCGCCAAGGGGGCCAGCTCCACCGAAGTGGCCAAACGCGTGACGGAAAAAATTGCCTCCTTAACGACAGATTCGAAAGGCGCTGCAAGTTTCTCACTCGTCGATGACACAGTGTATTTCATTTACGGCAACTACAAAGCTGCAATGGAAGGCTTGATCGAAGGCGCACTTCTCGCGGTCCTCGTCGTCTTGATTTTCTTGCGCAACATTCGCGCCACGTTGATTTCCGCTGTGGCCTTGCCGCTTTCTGCCATCCCGACATTCTGGGTGATGAGTTTACTGGGCTTCTCGCTCAACCTCGTGTCATTTTTGGCCATCACTTTGGCCACGGGTATTCTGGTCGATGATGCGATTGTGGAAATTGAAAACATCGCGCGCCATATGCGCATGGGCAAAACACCCTATCGCGCCTCGATGGAAGCCGCTGACGAAATCGGCCTCGCGGTGATTGCGATTACCATGTCGATCATTTCAATCTTCGTGCCTGTTTCGTTTATGAGCGGCATTGCCGGGCAATATTTCAAACAATTCGGCATGACGGTTGCTGTCTCGGTGTTCTTCTCGCTCATCGTGGCGCGGCTGATCACGCCAATGATGGCCGCCTATCTGATGAAGCCTGTTCCGCATGAGGAACATAATCCCGGCCTGCTGATGCGGACGTATATTGGGTTGCTGCACATCTTGAACTGGGCGCCGAAAATCGGCAGATTCAAACCCAATCTGATGAGCTACGTCACCATCGGTCTAAGCTTCTTGGTTCTGTTGGGCGCAATTCAACTCTTCCCGCTCCTCCCGTCAGGATTCATCCCGAAAGACGATAACTCACGCTTTGTTTTGTCTGTCGAATTGCCTCCTGGCACGAAGTTGCAAGATACCAAAGCGACAACAGACGGCATGGCAAACATCATCCGCCAGAACCCTGAAGTCACGCAAGTCTTCGTGTTGGGCGGATCATCCCCAACAGGCACGTCTGAACCACGCCGCGCGTCGATCTATGTGAACCTGCGCCACCGCGATGTGAGCATCCTCGCCAATATGTGGAATCCAGCTGCGGCTTATCTGCATCTGCCGCAAGTAGCGTGGGAAGGCCGCGTGAAATCTCAATCCACCATCGAAGACGAAGTTCTGCCAAAGCTTTCGAACTTGCCGGATGTGCAGTGGGCCAAGATCAATCCACGTGGCGCACGGGAAGTAGAATTCAATATGCTGTCCACCGATCCGGTGGCCCTTCGCCAGGCTGCTGGTGATCTGGAAGCTGCCCTGCGCAAAAATCCAAAACTGCGCGCCCCCATGTCGCAAGGTGCGTTGACGCGGCCTGAATTGCAGATCACACCAAAAACGGCTGAAGCAGCCCAATTGGGTGTGACAGCGCAATCGATTTCGCAGGCGGTGCGCGTGGCCACCATAGGAGACTTCGGCCCGCTTCTGGCCAAATTCAGCATTGGTGATCGGCTCATTCCTATCCGCGTGCAAATCCCTGAATCAGCCCGCACATCCTTCTCGGAAATCTCCAACTTGAAACTGCCCACGGCAAGTGGTTCATCAGTGCCCTTGTCATCCGTGGCTGATGTCCGGCTGGCTGAAGGCCCGAGCACCGTGAAACGCTTTGACCGTCAACGCCAAGCCACCATCGGCGCAGATTTGCCCCCAGGTGTTGAACTGGGCGAAGGCTCGAAGATTATCGAAGACACAGCCGCCAGCATGAGCTTCCCCAAAAGCGTGATCATCCAAAAGGGCGGTGATGCGGAAGTTCAAGGCGAAGTGCAAACCGGCTTTGTCAACGCCGCCAGCATTGGTGTCATCTTGATGCTCTGCGTGTTGGTTCTGTTGCTGGGCAATGTGTTCATGCCCTTTGCCATATTGCTTTCACTGCCTCTATCTTTGGGTGGTGTGGTGCTGGCTTTGCTGTTCACCGGCAAAGCCTTCTCCATGCCTGTGATCATCGGCATGTTGATGTTGATCGGCATCGTGGCCAAAAACGCCATTATGCTGGTGGACTTTGCAGTAGAACGCAAGAAACACGGCATGGAACGCGTTGAGGCCGTCATCGACGCTGGCCTCAAGCGCGCCCGACCCATTGTCATGACGACGATTGCCATGGGTGCCGGCATGTTCCCGACGGCTCTAGGGATCGGCGAGGGTGGTTCCTTCCGCGCCCCCATGGCCACGGCCGTCATCGGCGGATTGATCGTGTCCACTTTCCTGAGTCTGATCTTTGTGCCTTCCTACTATGTGGTGATGGATGACGTGGCGCGCCTGTTCCGCTGGATCTTTGCACGCTTTGTCGGCAAAGCTGATGAGCCAGTGGTGCTTGATCCAGCCATTGCAGCAGTGAACGACCGCGTGTCTGATGTGGGTGACCACGTGGATGGTCTGGCCGCCAAGGTCGAAGGTCTTGAGGAGAAGCTGCGGGCCATCGCCCAGCCGAAAAAGCCACAACCCGCATTGAAAGCCGCAGAATAAAACGGGGGCCAATGGGCCCCCGAAGTTTTAGTCTATTGTAGTGCAATCAACCGTTCTGGCCGCCAAAGAGGAAGAAGCCCTTTTTCTTCTTCTTGCCATGTTTGACGGGCTTGGTATCTTCAGCCAGTTTTTTCCGCACTGGTTTCTTCTGTGCCACTTTATGTTCGGCTTGGATTTTATCCCACCAGAAAATGCCATGTGCCACAGCGGGGGCCGAGGCCAGAGCCAGCAAATGATCCTTCGGCTGCATGTGAAACGTCTGTTCCGTCGTCAGCTGTGGGCCGCCCTCAAAAAATCCGCCCTTGATGTCGACGGTGTTGTTCTTGAACCCAGCCTTTTCAATCAAGGCGAACAGCACGGCGGCATTTTCAGGTGCCAAGCGCACGCAACCATGCGAGGCGCGTGTGCCCAGAGCTTTGACATGATAAGAGCCATGAATGGCGTGGCCAATGCCCGTGAAGAACATTGAATAGGGCATGGGCGCATCGTCCCATTCTTTGCTGAAGTGTTCTTTCTCCATGCGGAAGATATGATAATGGCCCGACGGCGTATCATAAGTTTGGCCACCCGTCGAAACCAGCCAATCATAAGTTTGAACGCCGTCAATCGACACATGCATATGCTGCGAAACTTTGTCGACGAGAATATCGATCTTCATCGCCAAGGCTGAGCTGGCCGAAAGACCAATAAATGCCAAGGCCGCAACCCCTTGCACTAAGCGCGTTTTAAAATTCACATTATTCTCCAGCAAAACGGCCACCCGAGCTGCTACATAGACGCTATGGCGCAGGGTGGCAAGTTGCGCTTCCCGTGGTAGGAATGCAAAGATGCAGGGGCTCGTGTTTGACCAATAAAAACTTCAGCAGCGACTTTCAGCTCAAACCTTTCTGGTGGGAGGCCTATGCACCCCAAGCGTTGCCAGAAATGGCTCTGCCCAGGGATGTGCCCGTGGCGGTGATTGGTGCAGGCTATGCCGGCCTCTCGGCGGCGCTGGAACTGGCACGCCAAGGCGTTGAAGTTTTGGTGTTGGATGCCAGTGCGCCGGGCTTTGGCGCTTCCACCCGCAATGGCGGTATGGTATCCGGCGGTGTCAATGTCGGCAAACGCTATTTCAGCAAGGCGATGAGCGATGCAGCGGCGGCACCCTTTCTCAATGCAGCCGCTGACGCGTTTTCGCACATCGAAGATTTGATCGCGCAGGAGAAGATTGATTGCGGGTGGCATAAGCGTGGCTATTTCTTGGGCGCATGGAATAAGGCCCATTTCAACGCGATGGCCAAGAAAGTTGCGCTGCTCAACCAACATGCCCAATCAGAATCATACCTGGTTCACCCGGAACGACAGCGTGAGGAAATCGGCTCGGATTATTATCGCGGCGGCTTGGTGGTGGAGCGCGCCGCCCATCTGCACCCAGCACTGTACTTCAAAGGCTTGCTTGACTTGTGTGAGCGGGCAGGGGTGAAGATCGCGGCACAGACCGAGGTATTGGGCCTCTCTCAAAACGCTGATGAGACATGGAAAATCAAAACGCCAAGAGGCCAGCTGCGTGCCCGGGATGTGATCGTGGCCAGCAACGGCTATACGGGCGATGCCACGCCAGAGTTTAAACGCCGCCTTGTGCCCGTCGGTTCCTACATCATTGCGACAGAAGAAATGCCGGCAGATCTCGCCCAATCACTTTCGCCCAGGAACCGTTCGTTTGCTGATACGAGGCGGGTGCTCACTTATTACCGCCTGTCGCCAGACGGCAAGCGCATGATCTTCGGCGGCCGTGCCAAATTCGGCTTCACTGATCCAATGGAAACAGCACCTTTGCTCTATCAATTCATGCTGGAGCGTTTCCCGCAACTTGCTAATACGAAGATCACCCATTCATGGACCGGCAATGTTGCCTTCGCACTCGATGAAATGCCCCACATGGGCAAATTGAAGGGCTTGCATTATGCACTGGGCTGCAACGGCTCTGGCATTGCGATGATGAGCTATCTCGGTCATCAGACGGCGCGCAAAATATTGGAGCGCAAAAAGAGGGTCTGTGCTTTTGACCGTGAAAACTTCCCAACCCACCCGCTCTACAAAGGCAAAGCGTGGTTTCTGCCTGCAATAGGTGCCTATTTCCGCACGCGTGACTGGTTGGATCGCCGTTTGGGCTGAGTTTTCGTCCTTGGCGCTTTTGCGATTACCGGCACAGCACCATAGTGTTTTGATTTTGCCTCAAGCGCCCGCAACCGCGCTTCTTCAGCCATCATGTAATCGCGCGTCATTGGCAGAAAGTGCTGGTCGTGGCCAAATTGAATTTGGAAATTATTCATGCCAATAAAGCGGAAGGAAACTTCTGATCCCGCCAGATAGAACTCCCACATCCGACAAAAGCGCTCATCATACAATTCCTTGGCTTTTTCCCGATTGGCCATGAACCGATCCAACCAGATGCGGATCGTCTTGGCGTAGTGCAAACGCAGGATTTCAATATCGGTTACGTAAAGCCTGTGCCGCTCCAAATGCGGCATCACTTCGGACAGGGCAGGGATATATCCGCCCGGAAAAATATAGCGGTTCATCCAAGCGCTCGTAGCGCCCGGCCCGTCAGAGCGGTTGATCGAATGTAAAAGCGCCGTCCCATCAGGTTTCAACAGCTGCGCACTTTTTGCAAAGAACTCGTTGTAATGGCCCACGCCAACATGTTCAAACATGCCGACCGAAACAATCCGGTCAAATTTTTCCGTCAAGTGGCGATAATCCTGCAACAGGAAGCGGACTTGTTTTTCAACCCCGCGCTCTTTGGCGCGGCTATTGGCCAAAACGTGTTGTTCTTCTGACAGCGTAACGCCCGTCACATCAGCCCCGCAGATTTCGGCGAGATAAAGCCCCATCCCGCCCCAGCCGCAGCCAATGTCGAGAACCTTCATGCCGGGCTTGATATTGAGCTTAGCCGCAATATGGCGCTTTTTGGCCAGCTGCGCTTCTTCCAGCGTTGCATTCTCATGTTCAAAATAAGCGCAGGAATATTGCCGATCAGGATCAAGGAACAAGTCATAAAGTTTGCCCGAGAGGTCATAATGCGTATGCACATTGTCGCGCGCGCGGCGTTCTGAATTGCGTTGGTCCAAGCGGCGCATACTGATGCGCGCGCGGTACATTATCCGGTGTGTCAACGATGTGCCATGCATATTGGCCGAAGACCCACCGCCCGTATTGACCAAAGCCAATTCCATAAAGTCATAAAGACTGCCGTCAAGAATGCTGAAGTCCCCCGACGTGTAAGCCTCGCCCAAATAGAGATCAGGGTCTAACGCAATTTTGCGCGCGGCAGAGGCCGTGGCAATTTTGATATGCACTTTGGGGCGCGTGCCATCGCCATAGCGTGTAATGCGGCCCTTCCAGTCGGTAACGGTGAGATCGCCAGTATTGACCAGCTTCTTCAGAACAGTTTGAAAGATCATGAGTTGGATTTAAGCATTTGTTTTTGCTTGAGACAATGCCCACTTTCGCAAGGCATCATGCACATCGCCCTGCGGCTCGCCATGTGGTGCCATCAAAAGCAGGGGCCGATTGCAAAACCGCTTTCTGACTGTCCTTGCAGGCAAAGTGATGCAAAGCTGAAGTGCTGAGAGCGCTGGCATCCTTGGCTTGTGAGGCAGACATGCCCGTGATGCGCAAATCCACACTGCCATCAGCGGCGGAAGCAAAGCTCACCTGATAGGTCTTGCCATTGTAGAATATCGGTTCCACCCGGGCGGGCTGTGCTGGCGTTGTGACGACGGGTGCCTCATGCGCAATCCGCACACCGGCGGGATCTTGCGAACATCCGCTTAAAAAGGCTACGGAAAACAAAGTGAGATGACTCAATTTCATTCAAGGGGTTTACCCGCCGCGCACTTGGCGGCGCAAGCAGAAGATGGCATAGCGTGGCCATGACCACATTTGATGTTTCGTCCATGCTCTCGCCCCGCGCTTCATCTGCCGATGAAGGCGCTATCATCCGCATGTCGCAAAAAACCCGCGAACTCCGTAGCCTAGGGCATGACATTGTGGCGCTGACCATTGGCGAGCCGGATTTTGACACGCCGGAAAACATCCGTAATGCCGCCAAGGACGCTTTAGACAAAGGCTTCACGCATTATTCTCCCGTCGCAGGCATCCCCGAATTGCGCGAAGCCATTGCCGAAAAGCTGCGCGTGGAAAATGGTTTAGACTATCAGGCCGCCAATATCGTGCTGGCCAATGGCACCAAGCAAGCCATCAACAATGCTGTGCTGTCGATAATTGGCCCCGGCGACGAGGCGATTGTTCTCGCCCCATATTGGGTGTCTTACGAAGGCTCCGTGAAACTCGCGGGCGGCACATGCGTTGTTGTGGAGAGTACAGTCGCCGAAAACTACAAGTCGCCCATCGTCCGCATTGCGGCGGCCATCACATCAGCAACGAAATTGATATTCTTGAACTCCCCCGCCAATCCATCGGGTGCTGTGTGGGGCAGGGCAGAACTTGAGGCCTTGGCCGAAGTAGTGCGCCAGCATCCACGCCTGATGGTTCTGGCCGATGAAATTTATGAATATATTTTGTTTGATGGCAAAATGGTGAGCTTCGGGTCACTGCCCGGCATGGCTGAACGCACGATCACGCTGAACGGTTTTTCCAAAGGTTTTGCCATGACCGGCTGGCGCTTGGGCTATGCCGCTGGCCCGCTTGCGGTGGCGCAAGCCATGGCAAGAATGCAGAGCATCATCTCTGCGGGCGCCAATATGTTTGTGCAGAAGGCTGCCGTCGCAGCCCTCAAGGGCCCGCGCGATGAAGTAAAACGCATGACGGAGGTGTACAAGCATCGCCGCGACCTGGTTTTGAATGGGTTGCGCGCCATCAAAGGCGTAAAGATCGGCCCCATCCAAGGCACGTTCTACGCTTTCCCCGATGTCTCAGCTTTCTTGGGCAAACGCGTCGGCAATCACGTGATCGACACCACCGATCAACTCTGCGACTGGCTGCTCGAAGTGCATGGCGTAACGGTGGTGCCAGGCACAGCCTTTGGCGCACCGAATTCGATCAGGCTTTCGTTTGCGGCGAGTGAGGCGGATCTTGAAAAGGCGCTCATTCGTATCAAGACCGGATTTGAGCAACTCGCCTAATTGATCCTCCCCAATGGGGAGGATGCAGGTTGACAAATCGCCAATCCCATGGCCTTTAGCGCCCAAATCTGAGGAATTCCCATGACCCATGCCTATCGCACCCACACCTGTGGCCAACTCCGCGAAACAGACGCTGGCCACACCACCCGCATTTCCGGCTGGGTACACCGCGTGCGCGACCATGGCGGCGTATTGTTCTTCGATGTGCGCGATCATTATGGCATCACGCAAGTGGTGGCCGACCCCGCCTCACCTGCTTTCAAAGTGGCCGAATCTGTGCGTTCGGAATGGGTTGTGCGCATTGACGGCAAAGTACGCGTCCGCCCTGCGGGCACTGAAAACAAAGACATGCCCACGGGCCTCATCGAAGTCTATGCCACAGAGATTGAAGTCTTGAGCCAAGCAGCGGAATTGCCGCTGCCAATTTTCGGCGAACCAGATTACCCCGAAGACATTCGCCTGAAATATCGCTTCCTCGATCTGCGCCGCGAGACTTTGCACAAGAACATCATGACGCGCACCAAGGTGGTCAGCCACTTGCGCAATAAGATGAACGCCATCGGCTTCAATGAATTCTCAACGCCGATCCTCACGGCCTCATCGCCAGAAGGGGCGCGTGACTTCTTGGTACCTTCGCGCATTCATGCCGGCAAGTTCTTCGCCCTGCCGCAAGCCCCGCAACAATATAAGCAGCTGTTGATGGTGGCAGGCTTTGATAGATATTTCCAAATTGCGCCATGTTTCCGCGATGAAGACCCGCGCGCCGATCGTTTGCCGGGTGAGTTTTATCAACTCGACTTGGAAATGAGCTTCGTCACCCAAGATGATTTGTTTGCGACGATGCAGCCAGTGATCATGGAACTGTTCAACAGTTTCAAGGGCAACAAGACCGTTCGCGCTGAAGTGAAGCGCATTCCGCACAGCGAAGCCATCCGCAAATATGGCTCGGACAAGCCAGACTTGCGCAACCCGATTGAGATGCAAACGGTGACGGAACACTTCGCAGGCTCCGGCTTCAAGGTTTTTGCAGGCATGATCGCCGCTGATCCGAAGGTGGAAGTCTGGGCTATCCCAGCGCCCAAAGGTGGATCGAGAGCGTTCTGTGACCGCATGAATGGTTGGGCGCAAAAAGAAGGCCAACCTGGTTTGGGTTACGTCTTCTGGCGCGAAAGTGAAGAGGGCGGTGCTGGCCCCATTGCCAAGAACATTGGCCCAGAACGCACCGAAGCCATCCGCAAACAGATGGGCCTCACTGTTGGCGATGCCTGCTTCTTCGTCGCTGGCCGACCAGAAAAGTTCTACCGCTTCGCAGGCGATGCCCGCACCATTGTCGGCAAAGAACTGGCCCTCACCAACGAAAACGAATTCGCTTTCTGCTGGATTGTGGATTTCCCCTTCTACGAATGGAGCGACGAAGACAAGAAAGTCGACTTCGGCCACAACCCGTTCTCCATGCCGCAAGGCGGCATGAAGGCGCTGCAGGAACAAGACCCGCTCACCATCAAGGCCTTCCAATATGACATGGTGTGCAACGGCTTTGAAATCGCCTCCGGTTCCATCCGCAATCACTCGCCTGAAACCATGGTGAAGGCCTTCGAGATCACCGGCGTCACCAAGGCTGAAGTGGAAGAACGCTTCGGCGGCATGTACAGAGCTTTCCAATATGGCGCACCACCCCATGGCGGCATGGCTTTCGGGGTTGACCGTTTGGTGATGCTCATTTGCGGCGTGTCAAACCTGCGCGAAATCACGTTGTTCCCGATGAACCAGCAGGCGCAAGACTTACTGATGGGCGCGCCATCGAACGCAACGCCCAAACAGCTGCGCGAATTGCATCTGCGCCTCAATCTGCCGGAAGCCAAGGCTTAAAGCTGCCTTTAAGAATTTCTGACGTAAGAGGGGACTTCAATTGGGATGAGGTCTCCATGCGTAAGTTTATTTTCGCTGCGATTGTGGCTTTGGTGTTTTATCCAGCCTTGGCCGAGGCGGCAACACCGGGCCCGTGCAGTGATTTCTTTGAGTGCCTTTTTGGCAAAGTGCATCACGCCCACGCCGCAGATTTGCAAACGATGGACCTCAGTCGGGCCACGCGCCACGAAAACGTGCCGTGGTCTGAAACAAAATATCCCGTGGGCTCGATTATCGTAAAAACGCCTGAACGCGCCCTTTATTTTGTTTCGGGCGAGGGCGAGGCCGTCAAATATGCAGTGGGTGTGGGCCGCGAAGGCTTCCAATGGGGCGGCATGTCGCGCATTGTCGCCAAAGCCGAATGGCCAGATTGGACACCACCCACAGAAATGATCGCCCGCGAGGCAGAGAAAGGCCACATCATCCCGCCGCATATGGATGGCGGGCCCAAGAACCCTTTGGGTGCCCGCGCCATGTATCTGGGTGGACGCATCTACCGCATTCACGGCACCAACAACGAAGCCTCCATTGGCGGCGCCGTCTCATCGGGCTGCATCCGCATGATGAATGCCGATGTCATTGATCTTTATGAGCGCGTGCAAGTCGGCACCAAAGTCTGGGTCTATCAATAGATCGAGAAGCCAATGAAAAACCCCGGTGGCGAGGGCCAACCGGGGTTTGATTCAGTTTTAAACTGAAGCGAAGAAAGTTACTTCTTCTTCGCCTTCTTTGCGACCTTCTTAGCGGCCTTCTTGGCGGTCTTTTTCGCAGCTTTCTTAGCAGCCATAGTATTCTCCATGTATCATTTGATTTTGTTTTGCCCCACAACGCGGGCCCGACTGACTTGAAACAGGTTTCAACAAATATATTTTTTTATTTCCGCCTGTAACTGACGTGTTTGTGGACCTCATTGTGTGATTCGGCAATATGCCGACGACTTCAGTAGTATGCGTCAACTTTGGTTAACTAAATCCAAACGCATTGGGTGTTTGAATTATCATCAGTACACGGATAAAAATGAAAAATCAAAAAAATCAACAAAATATCACTTAGAATAGTTTAATCAGTACACTGACGAAATAAGTTTCCACGCTTTTTGTTCAACAAACAGCATCTTCACGCTCAACGTTGTCCACAAGAAAATTCAAAGAATCTGCTCATAGAGGTCTCTCCAAGCAGGATTCGCGGCTTCAATGACATTGATTTTCCATTGTCATGGCCATTTCTTCATGGTCTTCTCGCGCTCAATGGCAAGCTCAACGAGATCAAAAGTTTCATACCAAACCAGGGTCTTCGCGCCGTGGCGCTTGGTAAATCCTTCAACCAATCCTTCTTTGTGTTGGGTAATGCGGGTCGGTAGGTCGCCCGTAACGCCAATATAGAGCGTGCCGTTCTTCTTGCTCGCCAGAATATAGACGGCGTAGATGCGTTGCTCTTCTGGCATGACGAAATTGTGCAACAACTTCCAAACTTTGTCATCCCCGCACCTGTTGCGGGGACCCACCTTATCGCCTCGCTCATGGGTCGCCGGAATAAATCCGGCGATGACATTGGAGAAGGGAGTGGGATGGATCAACAAAAAGGCCGGAATTTCTCCCGGCCTCAATTTCGATTTGCATGGCTGTGTTGTTTTACGAGCAGCCGCTCGTGCTTCCGCATGTGTCGCACTTCAAACACGTGCCGTTGCGCACCATGGTGAAGTTGCCACATTCGCCACAGCTGTCGCCTTCATAACCCTTCATGCGGGCTTCAGCGCGTTGGTCCATGGCTTTCATAGGTTTGGAAGCCTCATAGACCATCAAAGCCGGGGCTTCAGCCAGCGCATTGGCACCAGCGGTGGCTGCAACACTTTCTGCCGCGCGCATTTGCAGGGCATGAGCCGGCGAGTGTGCCTGGCTTGCCGCCTGTTGCTGCGGCATCACCACCACATTGGCCAAGTTTTGCCGCCGCACAAAGCCGTTGGAGACAAAGCGCTGCGCCGGGGCCGAGGGCTTGGGCGTTTCCACGCCTTCGCTCTTGGCATGGGCATCAAAATGCAAGTCCGCTGGTTCGACATGGGCCAGATCATGGCGGCTCAGATAGGAAACTGCCAACTCACGGAATACATAGTCGAGGATTGACGTCGCGTTCTTGATCGAGTCATTGCCCTGCACAATACCAGCAGGCTCAAACTTCGTGAAGGTGAAAGCATCCACATATTCTTCCAGCGGCACACCATATTGCAGGCCGAGAGAGACCGAGATGGCAAAGTTATTGATGAAGGCGCGAAGCGCTGAGCCTTCCTTGTTCATATCAAGGAAGATTTCGCCCAAGCGGCCGTCTTCGTATTCACCCGTGCGCAGGAACACCGTGTGACCACCAATCTTGGCCTTTTGCGTATAACCCTTGCGGCGGCCGGGCAGTTTTTCCTGATGGCCGGAAACCCGCTCGACAATGCGCTCAACGATTTTCTCAACAACCATTTCAACCCGCTGTGGCATGGTCTTGGCCGTCAAGGTTTCGACAACATCTTCTCCCTCATCATCATTGTCATCCAACAGCTGGGACGACAAAGGCTGCGAGAGTTTCGAGCCATCGCGGTACAGCGCATTGGCCTTGATCGCAAGTTTCCATGACAACATATAGGCGGCGGAACATTCTTCCACCGTGGCATCATTGGGCATGTTGATGGTTTTGGAAATGGCACCAGAGATGAAGGGCTGCGAAGCCGCCATCATCCGAATGTGGCTGTCCACCGACAAATAACGCTTGCCGATGCGCCCGCAAGGATTGGCGCAATCAAACACCGGCAAATGCTCTTCTTTCAGGCCTGGCGCACCTTCCAGAGTCATCGCACCACACACGTGAACATTGGCTTTGTCGATGTCGGCGCGGCTGAAACCCAGATGCGCCAGCATATCAAAGCTGAAATCATTCAACTGTGCGTCAGTCAACTTCAACACGTTTTTGCAGAAGTCTTCGCCAATGGCCCATTTGTTGAACACAAATTTGATGTCAAAAGCCGAAGCTAAGCCGCCTTCAATCTTGGCAATCTGCTCATCGCCAAAGCCCTTAGCCTTCAGTTGCGCGTGGTTGAGGGCAGGGGCATCCGACAAGGTGCCATGGCCCACGGCATAGTTGATGATGAGTTCAATCTGATCGGCATTATAACCAAGCGTGCGCAAAGCTTCGGGAACAGCCTGGTTGATGATCTTGAAATAGCCACCGCCCGCCAGCTTCTTGAACTTCACGAGGGCGAAATCCGGCTCAATGCCCGTGGTGTCGCAATCCATCACCAAACCGATCGTACCCGTGGGGGCAACAACAGTAGATTGGGCATTGCGGTAACCATGGGCCTCGCCGCCTTCAACGGCGCGGTCCCAAGCCTTGCGCGCCGCTTGCGCCAGAGCCTTATCCGACAAGTCGTTGTCATCCAGAGGGACTGGTGAAACATGCAGGTCTTCATAACCCACAGCAGCGCCGTAAGCCGCACGGCGATGGTTGCGCATCACGCGCAGCATGTGTTCGCGGTTCTTGGCAAAGCCGGGGAAGGGCCCCAGCTCCTTGGCCATTTCCGAAGATGTGGCATAAGAAATGCCGGTCATGATGGCGGAGATGGCAGCGCAAATGGCGCGGCCTTCATGGCTGTCATAGGGAATGCCAGCAGTCATCAAAAGCCCGCCGATATTGGCAAAGCCCAAGCCCAGCGTGCGGTATTCATAAGACAGGCGGGCAATTTCCTTGGAGGGGAATTGCGCCATCAGAACCGAGATTTCCAGAACCACGGTCCATAACCGCGTCGCATGTTCAAAAGCAACGATGTTGAATTTGCCTGTGGCATGGTCGCGGAATTGCAACAAGTTGAGCGATGCCAAATTGCAGGCGGTATCATCCAGGAACATATATTCCGAGCAGGGGTTCGAAGCACGAATTTCGCCAGAGCCAATGCACGTATGCCAGTCATTGATCGTGGTGTGAAATTGAATGCCGGGATCGGCCGAAGCCCAGGCGGCATGGCCGATCTTATCCCACAATTCGCGGGCTTTCAGCGTCTTGTAGACCTTGCCATTGGTGCGGCCAATGAGGTTCCAATCTGCATCCGTTTCAACCGCACGCAAAAAATCATCGGTGACACGCACAGAGTTGTTAGAGTTCTGGCCTGAAACGGTCCGGTAAGCCTCGCCATCCCAATCCGAGTCATAAGTGTCAAACTCAATCTCAGTATAACCTTGCTTGGCAAATTGAATGACACGCTTGATGTAATTATCAGAAACCTGATGGCGACGCGCGTCTTTAACCGCGCGTTTCAGCGCGGGGTTCTTTTCAATTTCATAGCAATCCCCACCAGGGCCTTCGCAGTTGACACAAGCCTTCATGATGGCAGTAAGATGTTTCTTGACGATCTTGGAACCCGTAACGAGGGCCGCAACCTTCTGCTCTTCCTTCACCTTCCACTCAACATAGTTTTCAATATCTGGATGATCGACATCAACCACAACCATCTTGGCCGCGCGACGCGTGGTGCCGCCAGACTTGATGGCACCAGCAGCACGATCACCAATCTTCAAAAAGCTCATCAAGCCCGAAGACTTGCCGCCGCCCGAAAGCTTTTCGCCTTCACCGCGCAAGAATGAGAAGTTGGAACCCGTGCCAGAGCCATATTTGAACAGGCGCGCTTCCCGCACCCAAAGGTCCATGATACCACCTTCATTCACCAGATCATCCGAGACAGATTGGATGAAGCAAGCATGGGGCTGCGGGTGTTCGTAAGCTGACTTGGACTTGGTCAGCTTGCCCGTTTCATGGTCAACATAGTGATGGCCCTGCGATGGGCCGTCGATGCCGTAAGCCCAATGCAAACCGGTGTTGAACCACTGTGGTGAATTTGGCGCACACTTTTGTGTGGCCAACATGAAACACATTTCATCATAAAAAGCGCGCGCGTCTTCTTCCGTGCTGAAATATTTGCCCTTAACACCCCAATAAGTCCACGTACCCGCCAAGCGGTTGAACACCTGCTTGGCCGAGCGCTCACCCGTGATGCGCTCTTTCAGCGGCACATCTTTCAGTGCATCTTCATCGGCAACCGAACGCCACAGCCAGGATGGAATGGTTTCTTCTTCGACCTTCTTCAAAGCCTTGGGAATGCCGGCTTTGCGGAAATATTTCTGCGCCAGAATATCTGTCGCCACCTGGCTCCACGAGGAGGGCACTTCGATGTCATCCAATCGAAACACAATAGAGCCATCGGGGTTTTTGATCTCGCTCAAAGCTTTGCGAAAATCCAATCCCGTGTAAGCGTCCTGACCTGCCTTGGTAAAATAACGTTCGATGCGCATGATGCCCTCAATCCCCTCAATATTAAACCCGCGCACGCAAAAACGTGCACGGAAAATCCCCATGTTCGACAAAACGACCCTGATTGGCGAAGTTTCTCGCCCCCAACGCGTGCTGACGCCTATCTACGCTTGACGCCTTATACTGACGGGCATTGGACCAACGAGATCACAAACCCACCGCACGACCTTGGAAAAGCAAAATAATACAGACCCTGAATTTCGTCAATAGCTAGTGTGTTAACGCAAGCTTAATACCAGATATTGTGTTAACGGCTATTCTCTAGCAGCTCATGACAAGACATTCATACGATTCTCAGCTCAAGCTCAAGGCCTGCTTTGTAAAATCGCACAACTCATTTTGCTGTGTTGAAGAATGCGCGAATGCGCTTGACACGCGTCAACCCATAAGCACTGCCAAAATGAAAAATATTTCTGGCGCGAGCGACGCACGAACTACGCCCAAGAGTTGAAAAACACTCTCAACGCCCCACCGACTCCTTCAATTTCCGCAGAGGCAAAGCACTCCGCACCGGTCCCACCAGCAGAATCAGCGGAAAGGCCAGCAGGCAGACCCAGCCGAGCAGCAGCCAACATTCATTGATCGCTGCCGTCAAGCTGGCCCCCTGGATGAGATCCATGATCCCCATCAGACCAGATGCATCCTCTGGTGTGGGCACATCACTCAGTGGAATGCCGAGCGCAACTGCGGCTTTGGGGGCGTCGGTCTTGAGCCACTCCATGATCTGGTCTGAATGCACGGGGGCCCGCGCAAAGAACATCGTATCCACCACCGCAATGCCAATGGCGCCGCCGATATTGCGCGTGACGTTGAACAGGCCAGACGCATCACCAATCTTGTCCAGCGGCATCAAAGCCAGTGCCAAGCGAATGGGTGGCAACACACAGAAAGCCGATGCCACACCGCGCACCACCTGCGGCCAGAAATATTCGGCATAATCTGAATTGACGGTAAAATTGGCATTCATGAAAAGCCCAATGGCAAACATGCCAAAACCGATGGCAGACAGCCAGCGCGCATTAAAATGGCGGTCAATCTGCACACTGAGAGGGGCCGTCAACAATTGCGAAACACCCATCACCAAAGTGGTCATGCCGATTTCCAACGGCGTATGCCCGCGCACAAAAGCCATGAAAACCGGGATCAGATAGATATTGGCATAAAGCACAAAGCCAATCAGAAAGCTGAGCGCGCAACCAAAGGCCAAGGCCCGGTCTTCCATCAAATGAAACATGATCGCCGGATTGGGCCGCTTCCACAAAGCATAGGCGCAGGCCAAAGACGTCACAAACCATGGGAACACATAGGGCGAAAGCCAGCCGTCCTTGGGCGCATATTTAAGGCCGATCAAAAGCGCTGCAAGGCCAACCGCCAGCAGCCCAAGGGACAACCAATCCAGATGTCGCAGCTCATCCGTGCGGATCGCCAGTCGGGGCAGGGCGAAATACCCAAACGCAATGGCAAGAAGGCCAGGTCCGATATTGATCAGGAAAAGCCAATGCCATGAGTAATTTTGCGTCAACCAGCCGCCGATGAGGGGCCCGAGTGTGGGGGCCAGCACCGCAAGAAAACCGGCCAGAGTTGTAGCGCCAGATTGTTCATACCCCGGCGGAAACAGCAGAAAGATCGCGGAGAACACAATCGGTATGAGAATACCGCCAGCCGCGCCCTGCGCCAAACGAAACAGCAGCAAATCCACAAAGCCATGCGAGAAGGCACAGCCAATAGAGGCCAGGGTGAAAACAATCAGCGCCGCCACCAGAAGCCAGCGCAGCGTGAAAACCCGCATGAGAAGCCCAGTCACGGGTATGGCGATCACCTCTGCAATGAGATAGCAGGTTTGCACCCAGCTCATCTGATCAGCGCCAATATCCAAAGCCTTCTCGATGACAGGCAGCGATGTCACCACCACCTGAATATCCAGAATGGCCATGGCCATGCCGATGCACAATGCAATAAAACCAAACCAGCGCGGAAGGGGCGCAAGGTTGAGACGCACGGAATCCGGTGCGAGATTGGGAATCATATCAGCGCCAGCCCCCGGGCAAAAGAATCGAATGGCAATTCGTTGTCATATGGCTGAGACACTACAGGCCACTGGCAAATTCAACAATCACTTTGCTGTGGGGCAAGGTCGCAGGCTGAATGGCTGAAAGCCTCAGGGCTTATGTGAAACACCGCCCGCAATTTCATAATAATCGCCTGCGTCGGCCACAAAGATATGGTCCTTGAGTGTCAGACCAGACTTGCCATCAATGCTGCCGGGGCAAACGGAGGTATCAGCGCTGTCGTTCTTCTTCCAGAACAGCGTTGAGCCACAGTCTTTACAAAAGCCGCGCTTGGCATAGTGGCTGGAAGAAAACCATTTGAGACCATCCTGCCGGATGAATTTGAGGTCTTTGTCCTCAACATGAAATGACGCCCAGTAATTGCCCGTCATCTTGCGGCATTGGGAGCAATGGCAGGCCGTCACATTGTTAGCGTGCGCGGCAATTTCAAAAGCCACTGCGCCGCAGAGGCAAGAACCCGTTTTCATGAATGATACGCCTTGGCTAAATGATGAATATGCGTGGGCCCAATACCACAACAACCGCCAAACACTGTGGCCCCAAGCTTTTGCCAGTCATGCGACTTGGCAACCAGATCGGCTGGCGCGATCACGTCGACAAACTGCCAGTTGGGTGCCGCGTAATACCCACACTCGGGATAGGCACCAATCGGGCCTTTCCAATATTTGCGCAAAGTGGCCAAAGCCTCATCGGTGTCATTTGCAGATGTGTGCATGATGCACATGAGATCGGGCTTGAGCGCCGCAAGGGCAGGGGCAAAGTCGACCAGCCTTTGGTCATTGCGGCCAAAGCCAACCAATTGTCCTTCAACCCGTTCAACGGACATGCCAATCCAAATGGGCAGCCCGGTTTCCCGCGCCGCTTCACAGGCCCAAAGCGAATAATCCGTATCGCGCATCATCTCCATCATGATGAAATCAACACCACAAGCTTTCAGATTCTGCGCTTTGCGACGGAACAAAATCATCGCTTCGTCGCGTGTCCAGTTCTTGCTCAAATCTGTCCGGTCTGTGCCCTCAATCACCGGCCGCATCGTCGAAAAGGATCCAGCCACCGCCACGTTGTGACCCAGCGCCGCCGCCTTGGCATAGCCGATTGCCAATTCATCCAGCTTTATCACTTCCGCATCGCGCCCATAGGCGTTGAATGAAAGGGGGCTGGTCGCAAAAGTATTGGCCGTGATCACTTCTGCTCCAGCGCGAATATACTCATCATGGACGGTACGCACAATTTCGCCATGCGTGGCGTTGACATCAGCACACCAGGTGTCGCCACTCATCGGCGCGCCACGGCGTTGAATGTCTGTGCCTGTGCCGCCATCGAGAATGATGGTCTGGCCTGCCTTTAGTTTTGCGGCAATGAAATCATAACTCATTGGGGTGCGCTGCTTTGAAAGCCCTCATATGAAATTGCATTTGATCTGGTTCATATACAAATCCCTTGCCGATAGGGCAGGCCAGACGTGCCTTGCAGCCACCAGCCAGACATTCATTCTCATGGTTTAAATGATCTACGCAAGCGCCAACATCATATTTGCGGCCATCGAAAGCCGAAACCGGACACGCCGAAAGACACGGCTTGTCGGCACAAGCCTCGCAGGGATGGGCAGCCGCAGCGGGCGCGGGCAAATCAAAGATGACTGAGAACAAAAGCGCCGCACGGTAGCCATGCCAAAGCCCAAAGGTCGGATGAATGTTGAGACCAAGCGGCGACACATGCCCAGCACCAGCCTTTCGCGCCCACTGCTGAAAGGGCAAAAACGGTTCCGTAAACGGATAAACCGCGCGGGCACCTAGGTCTCGCGCCATGGGGTCAACCACGTCTCGCGTCCATTGATCAAGTGTGCCGCTGCCCTCGCGCGTAAAGCGCTGAAACATTGCGGTCCCGGCATTGCCGATCAGCACAACAAGCTTGGTATCGCCCATATCATGCGGCCCAAACCAACCCAATGGCGAAAATCCCTCGCGCAAGATCCGCGAAAGGACCGGGTGTTCCACTTAGGCCGCTTTGTGGGTCGGAATTTTCAACAATTCGCCCCGCATTTCGCGCTCAGCATACCAAAGGTCAAATGCACGCTGCATATTCAACCAAAGCTCTGGGCCATTTCCACAAAACTTACCAAGCCGCAACGCCATGGTCGGCGAGACGGCGTGAGTGCCGGCCAAAATACGATGCAACATCGCCCGGCTCACCCCAAGCTGCGCTGCCGCCGTCGAGACAGTAATTCCGAGTGCGGGCAAAACATCCTCGCGCAAAAGCGCACCGGGGTGGGTCGGCGGAACCGCTGAATTTCGCTTGGCAGGATAACGGCTCATCTCAAACTCCTCAATGATACTGCTCAAAATCGACATCAAACGCGTCACCATTCTCAATGCGAAAAGTAACGCACCATGGGCCATTCACGTGAACTGTATTGCGCTTCGGATCAAATCCCTTGAGACTATGAAAATTATTGCCGGGGATATTCATATTCTCCGCCGACAAAGCCACGTTCAAAGAATCCAATCTACGCAATATCCGCCCGTGCATGCGACCGTCGATCTTTGACGATTTTCCCTTGCTCCAAAGTTCTGAAAGCGCCTTGCTTCTGAACGAAACAATCATAGAAGCAAGTGTATCACAATAAGCTACAATGTCAACCTATGGTATACAACTAGGCCTTCGCGCGCATATAATCGCGCGGCAGTTTAATGTCATGGTGCTGGCGGATCATCTCATCGATGTTTTGCGGAATCGTGTCGGGGAAATGGCTGCTTAAAATCTCGCGTTTTCGCGCCATGGCTTTTTGCAAAATATCTGGCTTTCCGGCTTCGTTCCATTCCTTGGGGCTCATCCTGTTGGCCATATGCGGATAAATATATTCTGTTTCCATGAGAGACAAAGTTTGGTTTGAACCGAGATAATGTCCCGGCCCTTCGGTGCACACGCGGGTAATCACGTCAAGCGACAATGTTTCGTCGGTAACTTCAATGCCGCGCACATTGCGGTTGATCGCCCCCAGCATGTCATTGTCGATGAGGAGGCTCTCAAGACAGAACCCCAGCAGCGAGGCATGCATTCCGGCTGATTCATACATCAGATTGATGCCCGTCATCGCGGAAATGCCCGCCGTCAAACCTTTCTCATAGCCCGCCTGCACATCAGGGAACTTGGCATCACACATGCCCGCCGCTGAACCAACGGTGAGATTATAAAAATGCCCCATCTGGGCGCAGGCAGACGTGATCAAAGCCTGTTCGCCCGAACCACCACTCATGGCACCTGTCCGCAAATCAGACACAAAGGGCCAAGGCCCCCAAATTGCAATGGCACCGGGCACGACGCAATTGATATAGACCAGCCCCGCCAGACACTCAGCCACGGCCTGCACCACTGTTCCCGCCAAAGCCGCAGGCGCAGTTGCCCCCGCTTGTGCGGCTGAAAGCAATAAGACAGGCATACCCCCCCGCGCCGCCACTTCCAAACAGGCGCAAGCGTCTTCCGCGAAGTTCAAGGGCGGAACGACAAAACAATTGGATTGCGAAACAAAGGGCCGGGCCCGCCACTTTTCTTCGCCGCCCGCCACGTAATGCAGAATTTGCAAACACTCGGTCACATGCTCAGGCGCCACCATGGATGTGCCCACATGTTTCTTGGTGCCTGCAAGCGAGGCATAGAGCGTATTGATATCAAGATCATGGCCGTTGAGCATATCCCGCGCCGTCAAGCAGCGTTGGAAGAAGTGGATATGCTCGCAGGTGTCGACAATCCGCGCCGCGTCATAAAGATCAGCGAGATAGGACTCACGGTAAGAATTGCTCTCGATCTCTGCGATATGAACAGCCGCCCCCGCCGTGCCGAAATAAACCCGGTTGCCCGAAGGTTCCATATCCAGCGCCGGGTCTCGGGCATGAAGCACAAAGTTACGCGCGCATGAGGCCAGTATATCCTCTACCAGGGACCGCGGAATGCAAAGCCGTCCCGTATCATTGCGAAAACACCCCCGCGCTGTCAGGGCTTCCACACAAGAAGGAATGGCGCGGTCAAGCCCCACAGATTCCAAGAGTTTCAAGGCGGTGTCATGAATCCGCGCCATGTCTGCATCTTTCAGCGGCTTATATTGCCCGCCCACCATACCGGGGCGAACCGCCGCCTTGTCCATCGGAATGGCGGTGGAGCGCAAAAGTTTGCGTGCTTCACGCCCGCCGCGACGTCGGGATATCTCGTCAGTCATTTCATACAATGCTTTCATGCAGATGAACCAAATCATGCGCCATGAAAAGATTGTTCGCCATGCACTATAATTGCATCATGGTTGAATGATTCTCACCTGTCGTTCGCGTATGATAATATCGGTACGCGGTCGCAAGCGAAACGAAAAAAGGGGCTACGAAATTCCATGACACAGCAAAACGTTGCAGCAGCGCTGTTCAATACATTGTTGCAGCTGCGTGAGACGGCGCGTCAGGAAGCCCAAAATCCAGTGGTCCAGTTTCTCGACTTCTGCGCTAAGAATTACACCAGTTCGCATTCACAACTCTTTCAAGATTTGTTTGTTCTGTTTTGCACCAAGGGGCGGCGCAATGGTTTTTTTGTAGAGTTTGGTGCAACCAATGGTGTGACGTTAAGCAACAGCTATTTGCTCGAAAAGGAATTTGCTTGGCAGGGCATCCTCGCAGAACCCGCAAAAGATTGGCACGCGGCTTTGCAGAAAAACCGCAGCGCGGCCATTGATACCCGCTGCGTCTGGAGAAAAACGGGTGAACATTTGGATTTTGTAGAAACAGAATATGGCGAATTGTCCACACTGGTTGAATTTAAAGACAAGGATAATAACAAGAGCGGCCGTCAAGCAGGCAAGACATACAGTGTCGAAACCGTAAGCCTCAACGACCTGTTGGCAAAATACAACAGTCCTGGCCATATTGATTATCTTTCAATTGACACAGAAGGTTCTGAGTTCGACATTTTGAGCGCCTTAAATTTCAGTCGCTATGCAATCGACATCATGACAGTCGAGCATAACTATACGCAAGATCGATCGAAGATCAGATCACTTCTCGCGTCGAATGGCTTCGTCAACGTTTTTGAAGCGATATCGGGTTTTGACGACTGGTTTTTACATCAGTCATTTCTTCAAAAGTTGCAGGCCTGAAACCATGCGTTGGCGCGTTGGGCGAGATCTCCATTCTAGCGGTGTGCCTGGGCGTGCCTTGTTCAATTAATTTCACCACCTTTTCGCCTACGGAGTGGCTGTTTCTGTGCTATTCAACACCATTCGTGGAAACAATTGGTGAATTTCTTGCCCCGTCGTGATCTCCCGCCGCTCCGTGCCTTGACCGCCTTTGAAGCCGCCGCAAGGCTGGGCTCGTTCCGCATGGCGGCGGGTGAAATGGGAATCACCCGCTCTGCCGTGTCCCACCAAATCAAACTTTTGGAACAGCGCTTGGATGTGCAACTTTTTCGCCGTGATGCAAGACGCGCCGAACTCACCCAGGCGGGGCAGACCTATTATCCCCCAGTGCGCGATGCATTCGACCAAATCGAAGCCCAAACGCGAAGCTTGCGGCCCGCCAATACCGACAAAGAACTCACCATCCAAGTCTATGTGACAGTGGCACTCAAATGGTTGATCCCGCGCCTGCATGATTTTGAACGCCGCTTTCCCGACGTGAAGGTACGGCTTTCGACGTCTTATTTTGATTGGGACTTTGATGAGCGCAATGTTGATGTAGGCCTCATTCTGGCCCGCAACAAACTGCCGGGTCACTACTACAGGCCTTTGTTCAAATCTTTCCTCGTGCCCGTCTGCTCGCCGCAGCTTAAACTCAAATCACTTGATGACTTGAAGAAAACCAAGTTGATCGACGTCTACACAGCCGAAGAAGATTGGCAGATCTGGCTTGATGCCGCTGGCGTCAAGGGTGTCAAACCCGCCAACAGGCTGGCAGTGGACAGTTATATCCTCGCACAGGAAGCAGCCATCGAGGGCCGCGGTGCCTGCATGACGATTGGTCCCTATGCTGCAGAAGAAATCAAGCTTGGTCGCTTGGTCCAACCATTTCCGCTGCGCGTGCCACACAAACACCATTGGTATTTCGCCTGTGCCGCAGCCAATCGCAACAAGAACAAAGTGCGCCGCTTTGAAGATTGGTTGGCCAAGCAAGTGGCAGCTGATCCTGCATTGGAGATGCTTAAAGATGACACTTGAAACTGAGCCGCGCCGCCGTCGCGGGGGTGCCCGTGCCAATCCCGGCGCAGGGGGCGGTGCTAGCATTCCACAATTGCCGCGCCGCAAAGTAAAACGCCTGTTTCCGCCCACAGACATCATCAGCGCCGATGAATTGGAATCCATCCATCACGCATCGCTCAAAGTTCTGGCCGAAATCGGTATGGACTTCTTGTTACCCGAAGCGCGCGAACTCTGGCGCAAAGCGGGTGCAAAGATTGATGGAGATCGCGTGCGCTTTGATGCGGCACTGCTTGAGGAACTTCTCTCACACTGTCCTAACGAATTCACCATTCACGCCCGCAACCCCGAAAACAACATGCGCGTCGGCGGCAACAATATGTGCTTTGGCACGGTGGGAAGCCCGCCTTCCTGCCATGATGTGGACGGCGGCCGCAGAACAGGCAACCGCGCCGATTATCAGAAATTCCTGAAGCTCGGTCAGCATTTCAATGCAATCGGCTTCAGCGCGGGCTATCCAGTGGAGCCTGTTGATGTTCACGCCTCCATCCGCCATCTTGAGGCATTGCGCGATATGGCAACCTTGATGGATAAGCCGATGACGGCCTATTCATTGGGCGCGCACCGCGTACAAGATGGGATCGAAATTGCCAGACTGGCGCGCGGCATAAGTCACGAGCAGTTTGAACGCGAGCCAACGCTGACCACCATCATCAACACCAATTCACCCTTGAAGTTGGATGCCTATATGTTGAACGGCATTATGGAAATGTCTTCTCGCGGCCAAGTTGTTTGCGTCACACCTTTCACCTTGGCGGGTGCCATGGCCCCCGTCACCATGGCAGGCGCCGTGGTAGAACAAAATGCCGAAGCCATGGCGGGCCTTGCCTTCACGCAATTGGTCAAAAAGGGCGCACCTGTGATCTATGGTGGCTTCACCTCAAACGTTGATATGAAATCCGGTGCGCCCGCCTTCGGCACACCCGAGTATATGAAAGCCGTGATGGTCGGCGGGCAATTGGCGCGGCGCTACAAAATTCCCTACCGCACGTCCAACACCTGTGCCGCCAATATGGTCGATGCCCAAGCAGCCTATGAAAGTGTCTTCTCGCTTTGGGCGCTCACCATGGGCGGCGGCAATTTCATCATGCATGGCGCAGGTTGGCTGGAAGGCGGGCTGGTGGCCAGCTTTGAGAAATTCGTTTTGGACGTAGACTTGATTCAGATGGTGCAAGAATTCCTGCAACCCCTTGAAACAACTGATGATGCGCTTGCCGTTGAAGCGATACGTGAAGTGGGCCCCGGCGGGCATTTTTTCGGTGCGCAACACACCTTGGGGCGCTATTCCAACGCCTTTTATCAGCCGATCATCTCGGATTGGCGCAACAACCAGCAATGGCAGGCCGCAGGCTCGCCCGATGCGTTGAAACGCGCCAACCATGTTTACAAGCAAGCGCTGGCCGAATATCAACAGCCGCCTATGGATGAAACGATACGTGAAGCGCTGGATGCCTTTGTGGACAAGCGCCTCAGTGAAGGCGGAGTGAAAACCGATTTCTAAGATTCTTGTCATTGGCGGTGCGAATTTAGACATCAAGGCCAAAACCTTGCATGCCCACGTCGCGCAAACCTCAAATCCTGCTACCATCATCGCCAAGCCCGGGGGAGTGGCGCGAAATATCGCCCATAATCTCGCAAAACTAGGGGCAAAAGTCACCTTGCTCACAGCTGTGGGCCATGATGCCAATGCCGAAACCATCATCGCCGCGACCAAAAAAGCCGGTGTCAACACAACCCACATCATCAGCGTGAATGCCCCAACGGGCCTATATATGGCGCTGCTGGATGAAAGCGGGGAGCTGGTAACGGCGGCGTCAGACATGCAATGCCTCAAGTTCCTTTCGAAAGAACATATAGAGAACAATAGGAATCTAGTCAAGCAAAATTCTTTGATTATTGCAGATTGTAACTTAAGCATTGAAACGCTTGAGGAAATTTCCGTTCAGGCCGCCGACCGCTTGATTGTTGAACCCGTCTCAGTTTCCAAATCGTCAAAGCTGTTGCGCCTTCTCGAGAAACATAAAATTTTCTTATCAACCCCCAATCTTGATCAAATTGAAGCGCTAACGGGCAGCCGCGATCCGCTTCAGGCCGCAAAAACACTCCATGCGCGGGGTCTTGCGAACGTCGTCATCCACGCAGGTGCAAAAGGTGCCTTTGGATCGGATGGGCAAAGCTTCGTTCATATCCCATCGCAAGCGCGCAGCATCATCGATGTTACAGGTGCTGGTGATGCTGCAACAGCTGGCCTCGTCGCGGGCTTGATGCAGGGCCTCCCGCTGGCCAAGGCCGCAGAACTGGGGCAAAAGGCGGCGGCGATTGTGATTGCATCAGAGAGTTCAACATTGCCATGAAAGTCAAACTCACCCGCGAGGTTAAATCCGCCCTCGCCAAAGATAAACCGGTCGTCGCATTGGAATCCACCATCATCGCGCATGGCATGCCGTTTCCGCAGAACTTTGCAATGGCCAGGAAAGTTGAAGCCATCATCAGGGAACTGGGCGCAACGCCCGCCACCATTGCTGTGATCAATGGTGAACTGTGCGTCGGGCTTGCGGACGCAGAGTTGGAACACTTCGCCAAAACTGGTCCTACAATCATGAAAGTCTCGGTGCGTGATTTGCCCTATGTCGTCGCCAAAGGCTTGACGGGTGCAACCACGGTGGCTTCCACCATGCGCATCGCTGCCATGGCCGGAATCGCCGTCTTTGCCACGGGGGGAATCGGCGGCGTGCACCGCGGCGGCCAAAACAGTTTTGACATCTCCGCAGACATTACAGAATTTGCACAAAGCAATGTGGGGGTGGTGACAGCCGGGGCCAAGGCGATCCTCGATCTGGGCCTCACACTCGAAGCATTGGAAACTCAGGGCGTGCCCGTCATCGGTTTTGGCACAGATGAATTTCCGGCGTTCTATTCACGCGGCTCAGGTTTCAAAGTGCCAATGCGCTGCGACACAGCCAAGGAAGTTGCGGCATTAATGAAAGCCAAATGGAAATTGAATTTGAAAGGCGGTATTGTCATCGCCAACCCCATTCCGGCGGCGGCCGAAATTCCTGCCGATGAAATTGCGCCCACCATCGCCAAAGCCATCGACGAAGCTGCCCACCAGAACATCTCAGGAAAAAATCTGACACCTTTCCTGCTGAAACACTTGGCCGAAGTAACAGGCGGGCGCTCGCTTAGCGCCAATATTGCACTGGTCGAAAACAATGCGCGCGCAGCAGCGGCCATAGCAATGGCCTATAGCCAATAACGCCAAACATAAATTGCCGTCATCAACACGCCACAGCCGATAATGATATTGCGCACAACAGCTTGCGGCAGAATTTTTGTGAGCCTGATGCCGGCAAAGCCTCCTGCCAGCGTGCCGATCATCATCACCAACGTATGGGGCCATTCAATCAGACCATAGTGGATGAAAAACAGAATTGCGGTGAGGTTGGTCAAAAACGCGAAAAGATTCTTCAGTGCATTGAGGCTGCGCAATTCAAGGCTGCTGGTGGCGCTGAGCGCTGAAAGAATTATCACACCTGCACCCGCCCCGAAATATCCGCCATAGATCGCAACCGGAAACAGCAACACTTGCCGCAGTTTGGCATGGTCATGGCCGCCACCCAGAACCCGCGACAGGAAAAGTTGAATGCGTTTTGAAAATGCAAATAGTAAAGTGGCAATGCCGATGAGTGCCGGCACAGATTGCGTGAAAGTTTTCTCCGGGGTCACCAAAAGCAGAACGGCACCCAGCCCGCCACCAACAACTGCAACAACCAGGCTCGCCCAAAATGCAATATCTGCTTTCGGCAGTTTCTTGAGGTCACTGAGGAACCCAACGCCATTGCTGGATGTAACAGCCAGCGCATTGGAGGCATTGGCCACAATCGGTGAAAGCCCCACCGCCAGAAGCGCCGGAAATGTGAACAACGAAGCCCCGCCCGCCATCGAATTGGCAAGCCCTCCCAAGATGCCAGCGGCAACAAGCAGCAAAACTTGCCAAATATTCATGGAGGCCGCCGTCATTCTTTCATGGAATTTGACAAGATTCTCACCTACTTGTCTGTCCTAAGCCAGAAACGCGCAAGGCCGCAACCACAACAATGAATCAAATCCAACCTTATCTTGATTATTTCTCCAATCATCCAGATTGGGCGTTGCTTGTGGTGTTTTTAATTTCGCTAGGCGAGGCTCTGCTGGTGATCGGCCTGTTCGTGCCATCAACCGCGGTCTTGATTGGTGCAGGAACATTGGTGGGGGCGGGAAAGTTGCCCCTCTGGCCCGTGCTCATCGCAACCACACTGGGCTGCATTTCAGGCGATCAACTTTCCTTCTGGGCCGGGCGTCTTTTTGGCGAGAGGTTGCGCAGCATGTGGCCCTTGCGCAATTATCCGCATCTTCTGGCAAAAGGCGAAGCTTATGTCAAAGAACACGGCGGCAAATCCATCGCCATTGGCCGTTTTGTGCCGGGCATCAAGTCGGTGGTGCCGGGCATTGCAGGCATGTTCGGAATGGGCCAGCTTTTCTTCCTCACGGTCAACATCGCCTCGGGCATCGCTTGGGCCGCTTTGCATGTTTTGCCCGGCGTGGCCTTAGGGCAGGCTTTGTCGCTGGCTGGCGAACTCAGTGGCAGGCTTCTCATCGTCTTGGTCATTCTTCTCTGCATCCTTGCCATTGGTGGCTGGCTCGTGCGGCTGCTGGCAACGGGTCTTTCGCCTTATCGCAAGGCAGCACAAGGCCGATTGGCGGCGTGGGCCGACGCGAGCCAATCCAAATTCCTGCGCCGCTTTGGCAGGTCCATCGCGCCAGAGAACCCGAGTTCAGCTTTGTTCCTGCTATTCATCGTCTTGGGTATTCTGGCGATTGTGATGTTGGTCGATCTTGTTTCGGGCCTCTTGCTGCGTCACGTCGTCAGCAATTTTGACCAGTCTGTCTTTAACTTCTTCAGCGAACTTCGGTCTGTGCCAGGCGATGAAATCTTTGTGCGCATCACCATGCTCGGCGATGAACTCGTCATTCTCACCGCCGCAGCAGTTCCGATCTTCTGGTTTGTCTGGATGCGCAATTGGCGCGCCGCTGGGACGTGCCTCGCAACTATCGCGGCTGCCAAAATTATTTTACTGGCATTTTCCTTTGGGCTCGGCGCGCCGGGCGAGGGCGTATTCAAAGGAGACTTCCGCTTCCCCTCGGCCCATGCCGTTATGGCCGGAACGGTCTTTGGCCTTCTCGCTGCCATAACCGCACGCGGGCTCTCGCGCTGGAGCCAAGCGCTGATTGTGGCAGCCACAGCC